>ERZ1034980.127-NODE-127-length-66479-cov-22.128869_pt1 | contig 66479 bp, 56 predicted proteins | sample MGYA00520622_ERZ1034980 | MGnify/ENA primary metagenome ERZ1034980 (study PRJEB33766, sample SAMN09781791) | gut metagenome | biome: gut microbiome | host: Homo sapiens | place: Madagascar | study: EMG produced TPA metagenomics assembly of the PRJNA485056 data... | reverse complement strand
CGCGCAGGTCCTCGTCGCGGAAGCACTTGGCAACCTGGTAGTAGCGCTCGACGCCGCCCACCATGAGGAGCTGCTTGAGCAGCTGCGGGGACTGCGGCAGGGCGTAGAAGTGGCCTGGCTGGGTGCGGGAGGGCACCAAGAAGTCACGGGCGCCCTCGGGCGTGGACTTGAAGAGGGCCGGGGTCTCCACCTCGGTGAACTCGCGGTTGTGGAGCGCCTGGCGAATGGCGAAGGTGAAGTCGGAGCGCAGCTTGAGGTTGGCCGCCATCTTGGGCCTGCGGATGTCGAGGTAGCGGTAGCGAAGGCGCACGTCCTCGGAGCAGTCGATGTGGTCCTCGATCTGGAAGGGCGGGGTCACGGAGGTGTTAAGCACCTCGAGCTCGCTCACCAGGACCTCGATGCGGCCGGTGGCCAGCTTCTCGTTGTCCTGGCCCTCGGGACGCTCGCGCACGGTGCCGGTGACCTTGATGGGCCACTCGGAGCGGATGGTCTCGGCGGCGTGGAAGGCGGTGCCGCCAGAGTGCTCGGGGTCAAAGGAGACCTGCGTCACGCCGTCGCGGTCGCGCAGGTCGACGAAGATCAGGCCGCCGTGGTCGCGGCGGTGCCAGACCCAGCCGGTGAGCGTGACGGTCTGACCGATGTTCTCGGCGCGCAGCTCGCCACAGGTATGGGTGTGCATGGAGTGAGCCATTCAAGTTCCTCTCGTCTCTTCCGCCCCGTGTCGGTGCGGGCGGATTCCCAGCAGACGGCGACGAGGCGTAGACTGCGCAGCGTCGCACGTAGTTCGCAACTCTACCACGCGCCCCGCCCTCCCACGTCGGGAAGGGCCGCGGGAAAGCAAGCGTTAACGTAGGGACGCGGTGCGACGCCGCGCGCGCTTCTCGCCTGGTGCTAGCCTAGGGACGCACGATGGAGCACCGAGGGGAGTTACCCATGTACAAGACCGTGGTCTTTGACCTTGACGGAACCCTTTTGGACACGTTGGAGGACCTCTACCTGTCCGTCAACCACGCGCTGGAGGCCTATGGCCTCCCCGCCCGCAGCCGCGACGAGGTCCGGCTTGCCACGGGCAACGGCATCGTACGGCTCATCCAGCGGAGCGTCCCCGCCAACTGCCCGGACGAGCTGCGCGAGAGGGTCTTTGGCACGTTCAAGGAGCACTACGGCGCCCACTCAATGGACCACACGGCCCCCTACGCCGGCATGCCCGAGCTGGTGGCGGCCCTGCGCGAGGCCGGGGCGCACGTGGCCGTGGTCTCCAACAAGGCCGACTTTGCCGTCCAGACCATCATCCGCGCCACCTTCCCGGACGCCTTCGACTGCGTCATGGGAGAGAACGAGGCCGCGGGCATTCCCAAGAAGCCCGCCCGTCCCATGGTGGACGCCGCACTTGAGGCAATGGGCGGCAGGTCAGGAGCGGTGGCATACGTGGGCGACTCCGAGGTTGACGTGGCGACGGCCACAAACGCCGACTGCGACTGCGTAGCCTGCTCCTGGGGCTTCCGGAGCCGCGAGGCCCTTGTGGAGGCCGGCGCCCCGCTCATCGTGGACACCCCGTCCGAGCTGCGGCGCGTTCTTCTTTCCTGACCCTCGGCGAGAAGTTGCAGCCGCTCGCCTAACATTTTCGGCCGGTCGGCGCCGCCGATGCGCGGGCGGGCTATAGTCATCCCCAACACCGGCAAGGTCGCTCAACGAAGGGAGCCACCATGGGTAAGAAGGCTGCTGAGGCACTCGACATCAATTACGACGAGCTCGCCGAATACCTGCACTGCAATCACTCGGTGTACATGAAGCTTGACTCCTCCATCTATTACCTCACGGACGTCAACTACGAGTCCTGGCGCGCCCAGGACACCAGCCGCATCAACGAGAAGGGCCACTTCACTGACTGCAGCGAGCTCGTTCCCACCGTGGACGAGTTCCTCTCCCTGCCCTTCGTCAACGGCAAGACGGTGAAGGACGTCTTTGACCACGCCACGTTCTACGCCTCCATCAAGGGAGAGAAGCAGTAGAGGCGCACCCAACAGCACGCATGCAGCACAAAAGCGGCCGGTACTCAAGGGGTTCCGGTCGCTTCTTCGTTTCATGGGCTATGATTGTCCGTGCGTCAGCCCTCCTGGGAAAGTGGGCTGCGGAGAGGACGGGCCGCCAGGCAGGGGTGCCAGGCGGCCCTTGTGTTTCTCGCCGCCAGGGCTCCCTAGCGCCGGACAACCAGGAGCGGATCGCCGAGCTTGACGAGGGGACGGCCGCCCAGGAGGGTGTTGGAATCTCCCACGTGCTCGATCTTCTGGAAGGCGTCGGGGTTGGAGACCACGCAGGCCACCACGTCCTCGTGCCCCGCCGCGGCAATGGCGTCACGGTCAAAGGAGATGAGGGGCTGGCCGGCCTTGACCTCGTCGTTTGCCTCAACGTAGCGGGTGAAGCCCTTGCCGTCCATGTCCACGGTGCCGATGCCAATGTGGATGAGAACTTCGACGCCGTCTGCCGTGGAGATGCCGATGGCGTGGTTGGTCACCGTGGTGGCGCCAATGCGTCCGTTCACGGGCGAGTACAGCACGCCGTTGCCCACCGGCACGATGCCGTAGCCGTCACCCAGAAGGCCGGCGGAGAGCACCTCGTCGTTGACCTCCTTGAGGCTAACCAGCACGCCGGAGACCGGCGCGTAGACCACGTCGTCCCTCGTGGCAAAGGTCGCCGAGACAGGCGCCTGCCCGTCGCCTGACCCCGTGGAGAACGCGCTCTTGATCTTGTCCAGCAGTCCCATGTTGAAACCTCCCTGGCTCGTGGATGAACGTTCTTCCCCCAAGGGCCATTCTCCCCAGCCTGTCAAGGAAGCGGGCCAAGACTTCGGCTCGCGGCACAAAGATGTGGGGCCGGCGAGAAGCACTTGCACCTCGCCGGCCCCACTGGTATCAATCGCCTGCAACCAGGCGCTATGCCATGCTCGCCTCGTAGCCGGCACCCTTGACGGCGGCGACGAGTGCCTCGTCGGTCACGCCCTCGGCGCAGGCGGCCGTGGCGGTTCCGGCCTCCAGGTCGACGGTGACCTCGCCGACGCCCTCGACGCCCTCCAGCGCGCCCTTGACGTGGGCCACGCAGTGCTGGCACATCATGCCCTCGACGTTGAGTTTCTTCTCCATGGTGGTTCTCCCCTCTGGTTGGGTTGCGGCCTCGGTCCCAGCCTCGGCCCCTGTCTCGGTCACGGTCACGGCTGGCGCCGCGGCCGGAGTTGCCCCTCTCCCCTTGCGCTCGGACGGCTTCCAGGTGCGCAGGCGCAGCGCGTTGCCCACCACAAAGACCGACGAGAAGCCCATGGCCGCCGCGCCGATCATGGGGTTGAGCGTGATGCCCCAGGGCACCAGCACGCCGGCGGCCACCGGGATGCAGATGGAGTTGTAGAACAGTGCCCAGAACAGGTTCTGGCGGATGTTTCTCATGGTGGCGCGCGAGAGCTCCATGGCCAGGGCGACGTCGGCCGGGTCGGAGCGCATGAGCACCACGTCGGCCGAACCTATGGCCACGTCCGTGCCGGCGCCGATGGCAATGCCCACGTCGGCGCGGGCCAGGGCCGGCGCGTCGTTGATGCCGTCGCCCACCATGGCCACGCGGTGGCCGGCGCGCTGCAGCTCGCGGACGCGCAGCTCCTTCTGGCTGGGCAGCACGCCGGCCACGACCTCGTCGACGCCGACCTTGCGGGCCACGGCCTCGGCCGTGAGGCGCGCGTCTCCGGTGAGCAGCAGCGTCTTGGCACCCAGAGCGCGCAGGCGAGAGACGGCCTCGGCGCTCGTGGGCTTCACGGGGTCCGCCACCGCCACCAGACCGAGCACGCGGCCGCCGACGGCAAAGAAGAGCGGGGTCTTGGCCTCGGCCGCCAGGGCGTCCGCACGCTGGGCGAAGGCGCCCAGGCAAACGCCGTTCTTCTCCATGAGGCGGACGTTTCCGGCAAGCACGCGCCTGCCATCGACGGCGCCCGCAAGGCCACCACCGGCCACCTGCTCGAATCCCTCGACGCACGCATCCGCGTCCACGCCGGGATGGGACTCGTCGGCGTAGGCGCAGACGGCCTCGGCCAGCGGGTGCTCGCTCTTGCGCTCCAAGGCGGCCGCCACGCGGACGAGCTCGGCCTGGCTGACGCCGGCCGCAAGCTCCACGTCGGTCACGCGGGGCCTTCCGGCCGTGACGGTGCCGGTCTTGTCCAGCACCACGTAGTCGACGGAGCACGCGGTCTCCAGCGCCTCGGCGGACTTGATGAGCACGCCGTTTGCCGCGCCGCGGCCGGTGCCCACCATGATGGCCGTGGGCGTGGCCAGGCCCAGCGCGCAGGGACAGCTGATGACCAGGATGGAGATGGCGTGGTTGAGCGCGGTGGCAAAGTCGCCCGAGATGGCCATCCAGGCCACGAAGGCCACCGCCGCGATGGCCATGACCACCGGCACAAAGATGCCGGCGATCCTGTCGGCCATGCGCTCGATGGGAGCCTTGGAGCTTGTGGCCTCGTCCACCAGGCGAATGATGCCCGCGAGGGTGGTGTCCTCCCCCACCGCCGTGGCCTCCACGGCAATCCAGCCGCGACCGCTCACGGTGGCGGCGGTCACGCGGTCGCCCACGCCCTTCTCCACGGGGACGGGCTCTCCGGTGATGGCGGACTCGTCGATGGAGGCGCTGCCCTCGAGCACCACGCCGTCCACCGGCACGGACTCGCCAGCGCGGACGATGACGCGCTCGCCGGCGCGGACGTCCTCGGTGGGCACGCTCACCTCGACGCCGTCCCTCACCACGGTGGCCGTCTTGGGGGCCAGGTCCATGAGCGCGGCTATGGCGTCGCAGGTCTTGCCCTTGGCGCGGGCCTCGAAGTACTTGCCCAGGTCGATGAGGGCCAAGATCATGCCCGCCGAGTCCAGGTAAATGCCGTGCATGGCCTCGTGTGCGGCCGCCATGTCCATGGCGCCGAAGGCCCAGGCCATGCAGTAGAGGGAGACCACGCTGTAGGCAAAGGAGGCGGCCGAGCCCAGCGCGATGAGCGTGTCCATGTTGGGCGCGCGGTGCCAGAGCGTCTTGAAGCCGGTCACAAAGTAGTGGCGGTTGACCAGCAGGATGGGCACGCAGAGCAGAAGCTGTGTGAGCGCCGCGGCCATCATGTTGCCCATGCCGTCCAGACCCGGGACCTCCGGCCAGCCGAGCATGGGCCCCATGGCCACGTAGAAGAGGGGCACGCTGAAGGCGAGAGACACCACCAGCTGGTGGAGCTTCTCGTCTGCGGCCTTGCGCGCGAGCTCGCCGGGAGCCGGGGCCGAGGCGCCCGCGCCGCCGCGTCCGGCCGCGTTGCGGCGCAGCGCCCCGTACCCGGCGTCCTCTATGGCGGCCACCACCGCGGCGGCCGTGGCGTCCGTGCCGTCAAAGTCCAGCTCCATCGAGTTCTTGAGCAGGTTGACGCTGGCCTCGGTGACGCCCGGCACGCCGCCGGCCGCCTTCTGCACGCGGGCCGAGCACGCCGCGCAGGTCATGCCCTGTATATCAAAGGTCTCCCTCAACAAGATCACCTCACATGAACTTCTTGAAGAGGCCCATGACCTCGTCCACGACCTCGGTGTCGCCGGCCTGGACGCGCTCCACCACGCAGGTCTCGAGGTGGTCCTGCATGACCTCGCGCGAGACCGCCTTGACCGCACTCTCCACGGCCGCCAGCTGGGTGAGGACGTCTCCGCAGTAGCGGTCCTCCTCCACCATGGTCTTGATGCCGTTGAGCTGGCCTATCGCGCGGTTGAGCCGGCGCGTCACGTCTGCCTTGAGCTGCTCTGAGCGCGGCGTGTGCTTCTGGGCGCCGCAGTGGCAGCAGCGCTTCTCCGCGGGCTGCTGGGCGCTCTTGCCGTCTTGGGGCATGGTGTCTCCTCGTTGCTTGCCTCATACCCCCATGGGGTACCTGACAAGCCGAAACTATACCCCTTGGGAGTATCTGTCAAGCAGAGGCCCCGGCGAGAAGGACTTCTCGTCGGGAGGCCCTACTCCACCTCGTCGGGCTCCACCGGGTCCTCGGCAGCCGCGAGGTCCCGGCCCGCCGCGGCGTCCTCCCCCGCCGCGAGGCCGCGGGCGTCGCGCTCGGCGGCCGCCTCGGCGAACTTTGCCTTCATCGTGGGGTTCTTCCAGGTGAGCTTGCGGATGGTTAGGCCCTCGGCCTTGTCGTTGGCAATGCGCAGCTGGCGCTCGGACGAGAGGAGGTTCTCCTTGACCTTGTTGAGGTGGTCGATGGTCTTGTCAATCTCCTCGATGGCCGTGCCGAACTTCTTGCTTGCGGTCTCGTAGTTCTTGCCGAACTTGGCCTTGAAGTCCTCGAGCGCGTCCTCGAAGCCCGTGATGTCAATGTTTTGCTGGCGAATCTCCTCAAGCTCGCGGCGGGCGTCCACGGCGTTTCTGCCCGCGTTGCGCAAAAGCGAGATGAGCGGTAGGAAGAACTGCGGGCGGATGACGTACATCTTGGGGTACAGGTACGAGACGTCCACGATGCCCGTGTTGTAGAGCTCGCTCTCGGGCTCCAGCGTGGAGACGAGCACGGCGTACTCGCAGCCCTTGTCGCGGCGGTCCTTGTCGAGCTTCTTGAGGTGGTCCTCGTTCCTCTTGCGGTTGGTGGAGTTGTCATCCTCGTTCTTCATGTCAAACATGATGGAGACCACCTCCACGCCGGAGTCGTCCAGCTCGCGGAAGACGTAGTCTCCCTTGGTGCCGTCCACCACGTCGTTGTCCTTGTGGAACTCGGCCTTGGGAAAGGCCATCATGCGCACGCGGTTGAACTCCATCTCGCAGTGCTGCTCGAGGGTCTCTCCGATGAGCTTGACCGAGAGGCGGGTGCGCTGGTTGCGCAGGCGCTCGATCTCGTCCTCCTTGTCGCGGATGGCCTGGTCCTTGTAGCCGAGCTTCTCGATCATCTCCTGGCGGAGCTGCGCCTCCACCTGGTCGCGCTCGAGCTGGGCGGCCGTGACCTGGCCCTCGAGGGCCACGATCTTCTCGCCCTGCTCGCTGGTGGCCTCGCGCACCGCAAGGGCCTTCTCGCTTGCAAATGCCTGCTGGGCCGCCTTGGCCTGCGCCTCCAGCTCGGCGATGCGCTGCCTGCTCTGGGCCAGGTCGCGGTCGCGGGCGGCGAGCTTGGCGTCGGCCTCGCGCTGGGCGCTCAGGCGCGCCACGTCAACGGCACTCTTGCCCTGCTCGACCTCGGAGCGCAGCCTGGCAATGAGCGCGTCCTTCTCGGCAAGCTGGCCCTGAAGGCTCGCCTGCGCGTTGCTGAGCTGCTGCTGGGCCCGCACGTTGGCCTGGGCCACGGCAGCCTCGACGGCACTCGCCTGGCCCTGGCGCACCAGCTCGACACGCTCGGCGATGTCCTTCTCAAACTCTACGTCGCGCACCTGCTTGACTATCTGGGCGTACTCGGTCTCGTCGACGGTGAACGCCTCGCCGCAGTGCGGGCACCTGATCTCAGCCATGGCAACCTCCCGTTTGGATTCCAGACACCCCTAGCCTACACGCCCCACCGGACAACAATTGCGGGCAAAGGCAGCCTTCCCGCAGCCCCGCCCGGCCAGTGTACAAAATAACAATCCAAAGGCCCTTCTCGCCGCGTTTTCCCAGTTGGCGAGAAGGGCCTTTCATTTAAATGTGCGTTAACCAGCCAAGCCGGCAGGTTGTCTTCGACGTCCTAGCGACCGGAGGTGGTGCCACCGTCGATGGAGAGGCACTCGCCGGTGATCTCGCGGGCAAAGTCGGACGCCATGAAGACCGTGGCCCAGGCGATGTCCTCTGCCTGCTGCGCATGGCCCATGGGGATCATGCTCTTGACGGAGGCGTTCCACAGCTCCTCGCGCTGCTCAGGCGTGGTGGTGTTCTTGACGTCCGGGTTCCACTCGTTGGCCATGCCGTCCAAGATCTCCTCCCACATGGCGGTGCGAATGATGCCCGGCAGGATGGAGTTGACGCGCACGCCGTAGGGGGCGGCCATCTTGGCGGCGGACTGGGTGAGCGAGGTCACCGCGGCCTTGGAGGCGGAGTAGGCTTGCAGCATGTTCATGCCGTCACGGCCGGCGATGGAGCTGACCGTGATGAAGTTGCCGGACTTCTGGCCCTCCAGGACCTTGAGTCCGTGCTTGAGCATGTTGACGGTGCCGCCCACGTTGATGCTGAAGAGGCGCTCGACCTCCTCGGGCTTGATGTACATGAGGTCCTGCAGGCAGATGACGCCAGCCGCGTTGACAATGACGTCGAGCTTGCCGCCGCCAAACTCCACGGCGTCGGCGATGAGCTTCTCGACGTCCTCCTCGACGGCCACGTCGCACTTGGTGAAGCCGGCGCGCACGCCCATGGCCTCAAGCTCGGCGACGGTCTCCTCGCCCTGATCGACCTTACGGTTGCCCAGGTAGACGTTGGCGCCGCAGCCGGCAAACTGGATTGCCATCTCCTTGCCCAGGCCGCGGCCCGCGCCGGTGATAAGGACGGTCTTGCCGGTGAAGTCGATGTTCATTGCCATGCTAGTCCTCCTCTTAAGTGGCCCGGGAAGCCCTCACTTCCCCGCTGGTCAAGGGCAAATCTAGACCCTTGAGGCCACTCCAAGGCAATGCGCGCCTATGCCAGCGGGCGAGGCGAATCCGCAAGCGGTAGTGAGAAGGTTCCCAGCTCAATGGGGGTGTCTCGCATATTGGGGACGCGTTCAAGTTTGCGCAAAAAAGGGGACGGGTCCGCCCCGTCCGCCACATGGCGAGAAGAACGAACCCGTCCCAAGTTTGCGCAAAATGGAACACGTCCCCAATTTGAGGGGCTAGCGCTGGCGCTGGCCGTAACCGTAGCCCTCCTGCTGTTGCTGCAGCCACTGCTGGAACTGTTGGAGCAGCTGGGAGTTGTCCTGGCCGGACCCGTCCCCGTTGCCATTGCCATTGACGTAGGAGTTGATGTCGCTGACCGGCTGGTTGTTGGCCTCCTCCTGCTGCTTCTGGAGTTCCTCGTCAGAGCCCAGGGTGACGTCGAAGGTCTTCTGGTCGTTGCCGCGCATGACCGTGACCTGGACCGTCTCGCCGATGCTGTGGGAGCGCACGGCCAGGATGGCGCCGTCGGCAGACGTGATCTGTGTGCCGCCGATGCCCACGATGATGTCGCCCTTCTGGATGCCGGCCTCGTCGGCGGGGCTGCCCGAGGTGACCTCGGCCACGTAGGCGCCCTGGCTCACGGAGAGCTTGTTGGCCTTGGCGTTCTGGGCGTTGACCGTCTGCATGGACAGGCCGATGTAGGCGTGGGTGACCTGCTCGCCGTTCACGATCTTCTGCGCCACGTCGACGGCGTAGTTGCCCGGGATGGCAAAGCCGATGCCGGCAAAGCTCTCCGTATCGGAGGAGTAGAGCGTGCAGATGCCCACGAGCTGGCCGCGGTCGTTGACCAGGGCGCCGCCGGAGTTGCCGGGGTTGATGGCCGCATCCACCTGGATGAGGTTGGTGTAGAGCGTGTTGCCCGAGCTGGACTGCATGAGCTCGTTGCGCGTCAGGGCAGAGACGATGCCCTGCGAGACGGACTGCTCGAGGCCAAACGGGCTGCCCACGGACATGACCCAGTCGCCCACCTGCAGGGCGGAGGAGTCCCCCACCTCGATGGGCGTGACGGAGTCTCCCTGGAGGTCCGCCTTGACCACGGCGAGGTCGCTGGAGGTGTCCGTGCCCACGAGCTCGGCGTCGTAGTTCTTGCCGTTGATGGTCACGGTAATGCTGTCGGCGTTCTCGATGACGTGGTTGTTGGTGATAATGTTGCCTTCGGTGTCAAGCACCACGCCGGAGCCCAGGCCCTCGCCCGAGTCATAGGTGCAGGAGACCGTGACCACGGACGGCAGGGACTTGGCGGCCACCGCCGTGGCGGTGGAGGTGTCGTTGTCGGACGGGTTGATGGTGATGGGCTGGTTGGAGCCCGTGGTGAAGGTGGCAGTCGTCCTGCCGATGACGCCAGTGCCCAAAAGCACGCCCGTCAGCGCAGCCGCGCCCACAACGCCGCCAGCCACGCCCAGGAGCGCAGCCCTGACGCCGGGGTGGTGGTGTCGAGGCCCCTTGGAGCTGGGGGCTCCGCTGGCAGAAGGGGCAGCCTCGGATGCCTGGGGCGCCACGCGGGTGCCGCCAAGCTCCTCGGGCATGGGAGGCCTCTTCTGCGTGGGCTGCTCGCCGCCTTCGTCAGGTTGTTGGGGCATGCCGTTGTACTTCTCGTCCATGGTGAATCCCTCTCTCTGGCGCGCGCCCGCCGGGGCGTCTGGCGCTTTGTTTCCATGAACGAATGTACCCCACGGGCACGGGGCGTTTCTCGCCAACGCGCGATGCCACGCCGCCGGCACGACCCTTTTTGCTTCCTGAAAAAGGCCGCCTCCCCCTGGGAGACGGCCTCGGGTTGACAAAGGGACTGTCCCTTTGTCAACTTCCTAGATGCGGAAGAGGTATCCCACGCCGCGGATGGTAACGATGTGGCTTGCCACCTGTGGGCCCACCTTGGAGCGCACGCGCCTGATGTGGACGTCCACGGTGCGGGTGCCGCCACAGTACTCAAAGCCCCAGACGCGGTGGAGCAGCGTCTCGCGCGAGTAGGCGCGGGAGGGGTGCGTGGCCAAGAAGGAGAGAAGCGAGTACTCCATGAGGGTGAGGTCAACGGGCTTCTCGTCAATGTAGACCTGGTAGGTGGCCAGGTTGATGGTCATGTTGTCCACGGTGACGATGTCTGCCGGGGCGCTCTCCTCGCCAGGCCACAGAAGCAGCGTGCAACGGACCTCGAGCTCGGCCGCACCGGCGGTGGAGAGGATGAAGTCGTTCTTGCCCTGCATGGGCATGTGGAGCGTGGCCAGCTTGTCCGGGTCCTGGACAAAGAGCATGGGGATGAAGCCGTTCTCCGCGACAAAGGAGTCCACGGCGTTGAGGGTGTCCTGACTCATGCCCTCCCCGTCCAGGATGACGAGGTCAAACTCGTGGCCGGAGGAGATGGCCTGCGGAAAGGTCTCCTCGTTGGCAAGCGCGATGGAGACGTCGACGGCATGCGACAGCTCGCGCATGCGGTCATGCAGTCTGGTGGTGGCTGAGACAAGCAGGATGTTCTTGTGATGCACCCTCGGGCCCCCTGTGCTATGCGGACATATATTCTGCAGAAGACTACCACACACATGCTACCGCGCGCGTCAGCGCCACAAAAAAACAAATGCGCCCCAGCTCAGAGCGTAAGCTGGGGCGCATCCTGTCGATTTTGCGGCACGAACGTGCAAGCGGGCGCGCTTCTCGCCTGCGCTTCCGCCCGCGCGAGGGGCGCAGGCGCTACTTGATGGAGCCGAGAAACTCCGCCGTGCGGGCGTTCTTGGGTCGGTCGAAGACGTCCTCGGGGAGGCCCTGCTCCACGACGACGCCCTCCTCCATGAAAACCACGCGGTCGGCCACGTCGCGGGCAAAGCCCATCTCGTGCGTGACGACGATCATGGTCATGCCGGAGTTCTCCGCGAGGTCGCGCATGACGTCCAGGACGCCGCGCACGAGCTCCGGGTCAAGCGCGGAGGTGGGCTCGTCAAAGAGAAGCACGTTCGGGTGCATGGCCACGGCACGGGCGATGGCCACGCGCTGCTGCTGGCCGCCGGAGAGCTGGGCGGGCTTGAAGTCCGCGCGGTCGGCCAGGCCCACGGCGGTGAGCTGCTTCATGGCCTCGGCCTCGGCCTCCTCCTTGCTCTTCTTGAGCACCTTGGTCTGGCCGATCATGACGTTCTGCTTGGCCGTGAGGTGCGGGAAGAGGTTGAAGCCCTGGAAGACCATGCCCACGTCGCGGCGGAGCTTGTTGACGTCGGCGCTGCTCTTGCCGGTGATCTCCTGGTCCTCGATGAGGATGTGGCCGGCCGTCGGCGTCTCCAGCAGGTTGATGCAGCGCAGCATGGTGGACTTTCCGGAGCCGGACGGGCCCAGCACGACGACGACCTCGCCGGGCCAGACGTTGATGTTGACGTCCTTCAGGACCTGCGTGGCGTCAAAGCTCTTGTTGAGGTGCTCGATGCGCACGATGGGGTGCTCGCCGGGGGTGAAGTGGTGACGCGTCAGGCCCTGGTCGGCGTCCCAGGCAATGTGGGCGGCCTCCTCGGCAGAGAGCGCGGGCGGCACCTGAACGACAGGCGCGTGCGAGAGGATCTTACTGGACATCGGCGGCCTCCTTCAGCTGGGCCTTGGCCTTGGGCCTGGGGCCCTCGCCGCGCTCGGAGCGGGCGATGCGGTTCTCGACGATGCTGACGACCTTGATCAGCGGCAGGGTGACGATGAGGTAGAAGATGCCGGCGGCCACGTACGGCGTGATGTTGCCAGACACCGTGGTGAGGTTCTTGGAGAACATCATGAGCTCCATGACGCCCACGGAGGAAAGCAGCGAGGTGTCCTTGAAGGAGGTGATGAAGTCGCTGGTCACGGTGGGGATCACGCGGCGCACGGTCTGCGGCAGGATGATGGTGAACATGGTCTGGACGTAGCTCATGCCAAGGGAGCTTGCGGCCTCGTACTGGCCCTGCGGGATGGACTGGATGCCCGCGCGGAAGATCTCGGCCAGGTAGGCAGAGGAGTTGACGGCCATGACGATGATGCCCAGCAGGTTGTTGTCAATGTTGATGCCGACCATAGGAAGGCCAAAGAACATGATGTAGATCTGCAGGAAGAGCGGGGTGCCGCGCAGGATGTTGATGTAGACCACGGCGATGGCGCGAAGCAGCCGGTGCTTGGAGATCTTGAGCAGCGAGAAGAGCAGGCCGAACGCGATGGCAAACGGGTAGGCCGCGATGACGATGCCCAGGCACAGAAGCCAGCCGGGGAACAGCGACGAGAAGGACGTGACCAAAAGCTGCGGCTTGAAGAACATGCCGAGGAACTGGTTGGAGTTCCACGCCTCCACCCACGCCTGGTTGTCGAGCCAGTTGACGATGGACTGCAGCGGCGTGTTGGCGATGACCGTGATGGCGGGAGACGCCGCAAGCTGGTGGCTTGCGCCGTCGTCGGTGGTGTAGGAGCCGGTGACCTGGTAGTCTCCGCCCTCGCCGGGGAACTGCATGTCGGTGACCTCGAGGCGCAGCAGCGACCCCTCGGGGATGCTCGTGGCAAAGCTCACGGTGATGCTCTGGCCGGAGGGTGCGGCGGTGCCGTCGACGTTCACACGGTTGAGGCCCTCGAGCACGGTGATGCGCGTGGTGGAGCCGTCAAAGGTCGCGCCCTCGGGCAGCTGCAGGGTCACGGACGAGACGTCCTCGCCGGACTCGACCGTTCCCTCCCAGGTAAGGCGCGTGTTCATAGCGCCGATGACGCCGGAGCCGCCGTCCTCGTTGGGCTTGGCGGTGGCCTTCTCGGTGGTCATGGCAAGCGCTGCCTGCGGGGTGGCCATGACCACGCCGCAAGACGCCACAAGCACCGCGGCAAACAGGGCCGCCAGCGCGTGCGCCAGACCGCCTCTCTTGCTCGGGAGCTGCATCTTCTCTCCATTCATAAGCTGTGGGCGGGACCCCTCTGAGGAAGGGCCCCGCCATCTTTTCTACCTGCTGAAACGCCGAGATTGAGCCTTGTGGCGGCCTAGATCTCGGAGCCGAACCACTTGGTCTCGATCTCCTTCATGGTGCCGTCGGACTTCATGTCCTCCAGGGCCTTGTTGACGGCCTGGGTGAGCTCGGGGTTGTCCTTGGAGACGGCGATGCCGTACTGCTCGCCAGTCGGGATCTCCTTGACGATCTCAAGGTCGGAGAAGGACTGGGCCAGCATGTAGGAGGCAACGGGAAGGTCGACGACCATGGCCTGGTAGAGGCCGGTCTGGACGCCGGTGAGGGCGGCGGTCACGTCGTCGACGGGCACGCGGACGGCGTCGGGGAGGTTCTCGCCGATCCACTCGTCGCCAGTGGTGCCGCCCTGGCAGACGACCTGCTTGGAGGCGTCGTTCAGGGTCTCCTCGGTCTCGGAGGAACCCTTGGCCACGACGATGGCCTGGTTGGAGTCAAGGTAGGGCTCGGAGAAGTCGACGGACTCCAGGCGCTCGTCGGTGATGGTGATGGCGGCGATGGAGACGTCGGCCTTGCCGCCCTGCTTGATGATGGGCACCAGGGTGTCGAACTTCTGGTTGGGCAGGTAAGAGGCAGTGAGGCCCATCTTCTCGGCGACGGCGTTGATGACGTCGACGTCAAAGCCCACGGGCTCGCCGGTCTTCTCGTCCATGTACTCGAAGGGGGCAAAGCCAAGCTCGGCGACGACGGTGAGCTTGCCGTCCTCGATGAGGGTCATGCCCTTCTTCTCGTCGGACTTGGCGTCGGAGGAGGAGTCGGTGCTGGTGGCGTTGGAGTTGCCGCAACCGGCAAGCACGGCGCCGGCGGCGACGGTGCCAAAGGCGGCCAGGAACTCGCGGCGGTTCATGTTCATCTGCATGGTGGGTCCTTTCCCAGGGATGGCTAGGGCATCTGCCCGGTCACTGAAATGCAGGCGAGAAGCGCACTTCTCGCCTGCAAAGGGTTGCTACATTGCGGAGCCGAACCACTTGACCTCGAGGCTCTCGATGGTGCCGTCGTCCTTGAGGGCGGCGAGCGCCTCGTTGATGGCGGAGGTGAGGCCGGCGTTGGACTTGGAGACCACGATGCCGTACTGCTCGCCGGTAGGAATCTCAATGGCCACCTGGCAGTCGGTGAAGGAGTTACTGCAGAGGTACTTCATGACGGGCAGGTCAGCGGAGGCGGCGTCGTAGATGCCGGTGGAGACGCCGGTCACGGCCTGGACGGGGTCGTCCAGGGAGACGATGGTGGCCTTGGGCAGGTTCTCCTGGGCCCAGGCCTCGCCGGTGGTGCCGGACTGGCAGGCGATCTTCACGCCATCGGCGTTCAAGGCCTCGGCCGTGGTCTTGTCGGAGTCGGCCTTGACGACGACACCCTGGTTGGAGTCGATGTAGGGGTCGGTGAAGTCAATCTCCTGCTTGCGCTCGTCAGTGATGGTGAAGTTGGAGACGCCGCAGTCAGCCTTGCCGCCCTGCTTGATGAGCGGGATGATGCTGTCGAACTTCATGGCCGGCAGGTACTCGCAGGTGAGGCCCATCTTTGCCGCGACGGCGTCCATGAGATCGACCTCAAAGCCCACGGCGGTGGTGCCATCCATGTAGTCGAACGGCGGGTTGGCCAGGTCAGAGGCAACGATGATCTTGCCGTCCTGGACCAGGGTGTAGCTGGCGGCGTTTGCGGAGTCGGTGCTGGCGGCAGCGCCTGCGCCAGAGTTGCCGCTGCAGCCTGCGAGCACGGCTGCGCCAGCTGCAGCTCCAAGGCCAAGGATGAAGTTGCGGCGGTCAAGCGTCTTGTTGAGGTTCATGCTGGGATTCCCTTCCCAAAAAAGCTTTGGCGCGCGGTCACGCCCTTTCCCGACGGAAGGCACGAGGTCTTCCCCGTGTCAGGGCTTGCGCCCCGTCCGTCGCCTGATTGACCAGTTTGCGCCAGCTATCTTTCAGCCTCGGCACATCCAGGCTTTCTTTACACGATTGACATACTGAACGCTCAATTTTGCATGATAGCTAATATTTGCAGCCAATTTGCTAGTTTTTATGCATATTGAGACACGTATGGCCAGATGGAGTCACATTAATATGCATACGCATAGAGGCTGCATGCAGCACCTCAAGACTCTCCAGCGGAGTTCTGCTGCGCAGAACTGCCCTTCGTGTGAGTGATTTCCAAAAAGTTGTGCAGAAGTGCGCTTCGTGCGAGTGGCTTTCCGGCCAATTTGGGCCAATCGGCGCCGGTCGCGTGAAGAAACCCCAGTTGGCAAATGGCCGATACTCGCGAGGGCCCAAAAAAAGGCTCACACGAAGGTCACTTCTGCACAGAGTTTTCCAAATCGCTCACACCAAGGTGACTTCTGCGCAAATACGCAAGGGCGGCACCTCGGCAGACCAGCCGGGGCGCCGCCCTCGTGGTTCTCAGGCCCGATTACGGGCGCGCGGGGCTAGTAGCCGCCGTAGTAATGCTCGCGCTCCCAGTCGGTGACCGCGGTGCAGTAGTCGTTCCACTCGTGCTTCTTCTCCTGCACCAGGTAATCAAAGATGTGGTCGCCCAGGACCTCGCGCATGAGCTCGGACTCCTCGAAGTTCTGGATGGCCTCGCCCAGGGTGCGCGGCAGACGCTTGATGCCCCTGGCCTCGAGCTCCTTCTGGCTGAGAAGGAAGGTGTCGCGCGTGGACTCCTCGGGCAGGGGCAGTTCCTCCTCGATGCCCTTGAGGCCGGCGGCGATGGTGGCGGCCAGCGCCAGGTACGGGTTGGCCGTGGGGTCGGGGCTGCGAAGCTCGATGCGGGTGGAGACGTGCTTGCCCGGCTTGTGGGCCGGGATGCGCACCAGGGCGGAGCGGTTCTTGCGTCCCCAGGTTGCGTAGTTGGGGACCTCGCCCGTGGAGATAAAGCGCTTGTAGGAGTTGACGGTGGGGTTGGTCACCAGCGTGAACTCCGGGGCGTACTTGAGGATGCCGGCCACGTAGTGCTGGGCCAGGTCGGAGAGGTGCGCCACGTGGTAGTCCTTGGGGGCCCAGAAGAGGTTCTCGCCCTCGTGGCTGAAGAGGGACTGGTACAGGAACATGGCACTGCCCGGCTGACCCGCGACGGGCTTGGGCATGAAGGATGCGTACATGCCCTGCTGGGCGGCGAGCTGCTTGATGACCAGGCGCGCGGTCACGATGTTGTCAGCGCAGCTCACGGCCTCGGTGAAGCGCAGCTCGACGCCGTTTTGGGACGGGCCGGCGGCGTGGTAGGAGTACTGCACCGGGATGGACATCTTCTCGAGCATCAGCGTGGTCTGGCGACGCAGGTCGTTGGCGTTGTCCATGGGCGTGAGGTCGAAGTAGCCCGCATCGTCCTTGGGCTTGAGCTCGTGCTGGCTGTCGGAGTAGAAGTACTCGATCTTGGGGCCCACGTTGGGGATGTAGCCCATCTTGTCGGCCTTGGTGAAGACCTTGAGCAGGCAGTTGCGCGGGTCTCCGTCAAACGGCTCGCGGGAGGGCGTGTAGACGTCGCAGAAGACGCGCGCCACACCGGACTCGGTCGGGCGCCACGGCAGAAGCGTGAAGGTGTCGGGGTCCGGGAAAGCCAGCATGTCGGACTCCTCCAGCGACACGAAGCCGTCGATGGACGAGCCGTCAAAGCCGATGCCCTCCTCAAAGGCCTCCTCGAGCTCCTCCGGGGAGATGGCAAAGGACTTGAGGTTGCCCAGGACGTCGGTGAACCAAAGGCGGACAAAGCGGATGTCTCGCTCCTCGACGGTGCGAAGAACGAAGTCGATGTCCTTCTCGCTGCTCATGCAGACTCCTTCCAGGGGTCGGCGGGGAATTTCTTCAATCCGGGCTAGGTTCCCACAAGCGTGTTACGCACGTGTTTCACCCCACCGGATGCCCGCCCACCTCACAGAATCTGCCGCCTGTCTCCCATCGCACGTCAGGCGAGAAGAGCCCGCCGCCGCAGCTCCCTACCGCTGGCAGTCGCAGGACTTGGCGCGCGCGAGGGCACGGTCGGCGTCGGCGAGCATGCGCTTTGCGGCCGTGCAGTCTCCCTTGCCGTGCGCCGAACAGCTTCCGCCGCACTCGGAGCAGCCGTTCTTCTGGCTCTTGCCGAGGTAGCGAATGCATGCCACAAATGCCGCCACGACGGCGACAACGATGATGACGTCCACGGGGCTCATGGGACCCTCCCCTTCCGGCCGCTTGGCGGCCATGCCGCCTGGAATCAATCCCAGGCGAGAAAAACGTTAGTTAGCCTAGGGCAACTATACCCAACTGCGGCATACTATGGGGTTGACGACCGTGAGGTCGCATGCAATGTTCGCGTAAATCCTAGGAGGAAACGCATGGCAGAAGACACGATGAAGCTCGTCCTTATCCGTCACGGCGAGTCCGAGTGGAACAAGCTCAACCTGTTCACCGGCTGGACCGACGTCGAGCTGTCCGAGACTGGCGAGAAGGAGGCTGCCGCTGGCGGCCGTGCCCTCAAGGAGGCCGGCTTCGACTTCGACATCTGCTACACCTCCCGCCTGAAGCGCGCCATCCACACTCTTAACTTCGTGCTCAAGGAGATGGACCGCGAGTGGCTGCCTGTCGTCAAGAGCTGGAAGCTCAACGAGCGCCACTACGGCGCCCTGCAGGGCCTGAACAAGGCCGATGCCGCCGCCAAGCACGGTGACGAGCAGGTTCTCATCTGGCGTCGCTCCTTCGACATCTGCCCGCCCGAGCTTGAGCCCGGCGACGAGCGCGACCCGCACACCCAGGAGCAGTACCGCGACGTCGCTCCCGACCAGCTCCCCTACACCGAGTGCCTGAAGGACACCATCGCCCGCGCCTGGCCGTTCTTCGAGGATGAGATCCGCCCGCAGATGCTCGCCGGCAAGCGCGTCCTCATCGCCGCCCACGGCAACTCCCTGCGCTCCCTCGTCATGAAGTTCGAGAAGCTGACCCCAGAGGAGATCCTCAAGGTCAACATCCCGACCGGCGTGCCCCTGGTCTACACCTTCGACCGCGACTTCAACGTCATCGACAAGCAGTACATCGGTGACCCGGAGACCATCGCCGCCAAGATCGACGCCGTCGCCAACCAGGGCAAGGCCAAGAAGTAGCGTAGAGCCAACAGCAAGGTGAGGGCCCCCGCCCTTCTCGCAAAGCTACGCGCCTTTGGCGCAAAGAGCTTTGCTGAGAAGGGCGGGGGCCTTGCTGTAGGACGCCGACTTCCAACGACCAAAGAACAAAGCGCAAAGAGCTTCGCCGGGAAGCCCAGGGGGCCTTTCTTGTGGAAAGGGGGCGCCCGATGGCCAACTCGGACGGGGACGTGGGCCTTGGGTAGAATGGATGGTTATGGCTGACGTGCGCGGGTGAGAAGACCGTGCCAGAGATTGGAGCGTTGATGGACGAGCAGGAGAAGGATCGCATCCGCGAGGAGTTCGAGGCCTCGCGCAGCAAGGGGGCCGAGCAGCAGCAGGCACAGCAGGCGCAGGCTCCCCAGCAGGAGGGGCCGGCCGAGGGCTGCGTGATCAAGAACGTCATTGGCGTGGTCTCCGGCAAGGGCGGCGTCGGAAAGTCCCTGGTCACGGGCATCCTTGCGCGCGAGCTCTCCCGTCGCGGCGCCAAGGTGGGCATCCTGGACGCAGACGTCACCGGCCCGTCCATCCCCAAGATGTTCGGCATGTCCGGCTGTCACGCCTACGCGCAGGACAACCTGCTCGTGCCGCTTGAGACCAAGGGCGGCATCAAGGTCATGAGCGCCAACCTCGTGCTCGAGAACGAGGACGACCCGGTGCTCTGGCGCGGCCCCGTGGTGGCCGGTGCCATCAAGCAGTTCTGGGGCCAGTGCGCCTGGGGCGAGCTTGACTACCTGCTGGTGGACATGCCTCCGGGAACCTCCGACGTGGCGCTCACCGTCTTCCAGAGCCTGCCCGTGGAGGGCGTCGTCATCGTGAGCTCGCCGCAGGACCTGGTCCAGATGGTGGTGGGCAAGGCCGTCAAGATGGCCAACATGATGGACGTGCCGGTGCTGGGCCTGGTGGAGAACATGGCCTACGTCACCTGCCCCCACTGCGCAGAGAAGATCTTCCCCTACGGCCCCAGCCGCCTTCAGGAGACGGCCGACCACTTTGACCTGGTTGCCCTGGGCCAGCTGCCCATTGACCCGGCCCTGGCCGCGGCCTGCGACGCCGGCACCTTCGAGCAGGACGTGCCCGACGGCCTGCTTCCCGAGGCCGTCCAGACCGTCATCCAGGTGGCCGAGCTCACCGCGGCGCTCACCGGCAGGGACGCCTAGGCGCATGGCCGCCCGCACGCGTGCAAAGAAACCGTCCCGCACCGAGCTGCGCGAGCGCGCCCTCGCGGCCGCCTCGGCCGTCGGGGTGCCCGAGGCCTGCGACGTCGTGGTCGTGGGAGGGGGCGCTTCGGGCCTGGTGGCGGCCATCGTGGCCGCGGAGGCCGGCGCCCGCACGTGCGTGCTCGAGCAGGACCTGGAGTGCGGCCGGAAGATCCTGGCAACGGGAAACGGCCGCTGCAACTTTGCCAACGAGGACCTTGACCCCGCACGCTACAGAAACGGCGCGTTTGTCGCCAAGGTTGCGGGTGCCCGGTGGCTCGACGAGGTCCTGGGGTTCTTTGGCGCGTCAGGCCTGGCCTGGGCCGCAGAGGAGGGCAGGCTCTACCCGCTCTCCCGCCAGGCGGCCTCCGTCAGGAGCGTCCTTCTGGCCCGTGCCCGCCGTGCCGGCGTGACGCTCGCCCCCGCCCGCAAGGTCACGTCCGTGGCACGCGCGGCAGACGACTGGAAGGTCGCCTTCTCCCCCGCCGCGCCAGGCGAGAAAGGCGCCCCGCAGGCAGGAGACGTCACCGCCAGGGCCGTCGTGATGGCCGCCGGCGGCGGCTCCGAGCTCGCCCGCGGACTGGGCCTGTCGGCCGTGGCCGAGGGGCCCGTGCTCTGCGCCCTGGCGTGCGAGCCCGAGAACAACGGCCTTGAGCTGGCCCTCGTTGACGGCAGGCGCGCCCACGCGCACGTGCGGCTGCTCCGCGGCGGCCGCGAGCTCTGGGCGGAGGACGGCGAGGTGCTCTTTCGCCCGTGGGGACTCTCCGGCATCTGCGTCTTCGACCTCTCCCGCCGCGCGGAGGCGGGCGACGTCATCTCCCTCGACCTCACGTGCGGCATGGCGGACGCCCGGCTTGAGGCGGCAGCCGCCACGGGCGCGGCGGACGGCGTGCTTGACCCGCAGATGGCCGCGGCGCTGGGGGCCGCCGGCGGCAACCCCGCGTCCGCCCTTGCCGCGCTGCGTCAGGCCCGCGACCTGCGCTTCCTCGTGACCGACCGTGCCGAGACGGAGCGCGCCCAGGTCACGCGGGGAGGTCTGGGCGTGACGGGCTTCTTCCCAGAGACGCTTGAATGCACCACGCTGCCCGGGCTCTTTGCCTGTGGCGAGGCGCTTGACGTGGACGCGGACTGCGGCGGCTTCAACCTCGCGTGGGCATGGAGGAGCGGCCAGGTGGCCGGCGCCTCCGCGGCCGCGCTCGCACTCTCACAGAACAGGAAGTGACCACGATGCTCGAGGTCTCAGGCATAAGGATTCACCTCACGCAGCTCGACGGAGGTGACGAGCGCGAGCTCGCCCTCTGCAAAAAGGCGCTCGCCAAGAAGCTGCGCGTCAATGCGTCGCAGCTCAGGGGCATCGAGCGTCGCCGTCGCTCCATCGACGCGCGCAAGAAGGCCGACATCGTGCTCACCTTCACCCTGCGCGCGGAGCTCGCGGGCGGCCCCTCTCAGGAGGCGGCCGTCCTCTCCAAGCTGACCCGCGCCCACGCCGAGAAGGGCGTCCGCGTGGTGGACGAGGAGCCCTTCGGCTGGCCTGACGCCGCCGTGGCGCCCGACGCGCGTCCCGTTGTGGTGGGAGCCGGCTGCGCGGGCCTCTTCTGCGCGCTCTCCCTCGCGAGGGCGGGCCTTTCTCCCCTGCTCGTGGAGCGCGGGGACGACGCCGCCCGCCGCAGCAGGGTCGTGGAGGCGCACAACGCCACCGGAGAGCTGGACGTGGAGAGCAACATCCAGTACGGCGTGGGCGGCGCGGGCACGTTCTCCGACGGCAAGCTACAGACCGGCACCAAGAGCCCGGCCCACCGCCTCATCCTGGAGACCTTCGTGGCCGCCGGCGCCCAGCCGCAGATCCTGTGGGACGCAAAGCCCCACGTGGGAAGCGACGTGCTACCGCACGTGGTGACCAACATCGTGCGCATGATCGAGGAGGCCGGCGGTGAGGTGTGCTGCCGCTGCCGCATGAGCGACCTGGACGTCACCGGCGGCCGCGTGCGCTCCGTGACGCTGACCCAGACGGCGGCAGACGGCTCCCAGACCGAGGAGCGCGTGGCCGCGAGCTGCGTCGTCCTTGCCTGCGGCCACTCCGCGCGCGACGTCTTTGAGCTGCTGCGCGAGCACGGCGTGCCCATGGAGCGCAAGACGTTTGCCATGGGCGTGCGCATCGAGCACCTGCAGGCGGACGTCGACCGCGCCCTCTACGGCCCCGCCGCCGGCAACCCCGCCCTGGGCGCGGCCCCGTACAAGCTCTCCTGCCACCTGCCGAGCGGCCGCTCCGCGTTCAGCTTCTGCATGTGCCCCGGCGGCTACGTGGTCTCCGCCGCCAGCGAGCGCGGCGGCGTGGTCACCAACGGCATGAGCCTCTCGGACCGCGCGGGCGCAAACGCCAACTCCGGCCTTCTGGCCAACGTCTTTCCGGACGACCTGCCGGGCGACGACGTCCTTGCCGGCGTCGAGCTGCAGCGCCGCTGCGAGAGGGCGGCCTTTGCGGCCGGCGGTGGCGCCTACGTCGCGCCCGCTCAGCTGGTGGGAGACTTCCTTGCGGGCACGCCCTCCTCGGCGGGCGGCCGCGTGGCGCCCACCTACCCCAGGGGCGTTGCCTGGGGATCTGTGGAGAAGTGCCTGCCGGACTACATCGTGGGCACGCTGCGGGACGCCCTGCCCCGCATGGGTCGCCAGCTCCACGGCTTTGACGTGGCCGACGCCGTGCTCACGGGCGTGGAGACCCGCTCCAGCTCGCCGGTGCGCGTCACGCGCGGCGCGGACGGCCAGAGCGTGGGCGTGGCCGGCCTCTGGCCCGTCGGTGAGGGCGCGGGCTACGCGGGCGGCATCATGAGCGCCGCCACCGACGGCATCATGGCCGCCAGGAAGGTGGTCGAGGCGTTGGGTGGCGGGGCGGCTGACCCGGCCGAATAGCGTACAAAATAACGACCGGAGGCCCTTCTCGCCTGGCGTTTTGCCTGTTGAGAAGGCCTCTCTTTGTGATTTTGTACGCTATTGCTGCTAGGGCCTGGACCCCGCAGACTCGTCTGGCCCGCTACTCGTCGTCCGGGAGGTACTTGGCGAACGGGCCCTTCTTGGTGGGGTCGACCTCGGCCAGGCCCAGGGCGTACAGGAAGCCCAGGATCACGATGACCGCCGGCGCCGCCATACCCAGGTAGACCACGATGACCACCGGAGCGGTGAGCCCGATGCCAAAGAGTATGGGCACCGGGGAGAGCACCAGCACGGCCAGAAAGAGCACCGAGACCACGCGCAGCGCGTTGCGGGCGCCGCGGCCGAGCTTGATCTTCTTGAGCCCGACAAAGAGCAGCCCCAGCAGGGCACCAACGGCAAAGAGGATGACGGGGCCAGACTCGACTGCCATCACCTGCAGAAAGGCCGACCCCATCACGGCGTAGTAGGTGTCGATGACCTCGCCGGAGCGGTACCAGACCTGGAAGGCAACGCAGCCCGCGAGCAGGATTGCCCAGACCACGGCGTTGGCGATAAGGACGTTCTTCTTCATTGGGTTTCTCCCCTAGTTTGGTGGGGTATGCTCATGTGAGCTCCTATATGTTCGTCGGTCTAGTATACCCGCAGGCGCCAGACGCCCGCAGAGTGGAGGGGAGGGCACCGTGGCAGCAAGTACAAGGCAGACGCAGCGCTCCTATAGCGTGGGAGAAGAGATTGCCAACTCCGTGAGCCACGGCGTGGGTGCGCTTCTCTCCATTGCGGCGCTGGTGCTGCTCATCGTGCGCGCCGTGAGCCACGGCGGCGGCGTGCGCCTAGCGGCGGCGCTGCTCATGGGCATCGGGCTCATCGTGGAGTACCTCTTCTCGACGCTCTACCACGCCATTGCGCCCGCAGGCGCCAAGCGCGTCTTCCGCGTGCTGGACCACTGCGGCATCTACCTGCTCATAGCCGGCAGCTACGCGCCGTTTGCGCTGGTCGCGCTGGCCGACTACGACGGCCTGCGGCTGGGCATCGTGGTCTGGGCCATTGCTCTCGTCGGCATTGTGGCCGAGTGCCTGATGCGCGAGCGCCAGCCCAAGTGGCTGAGCGCCCTCATCTACGTGCTGCTGGGCTGGGCGGTCATCTTTCGCGTGGGCACCCTCTGGCAGGTGCTGCCCTCCCCCGCCTTCTGGCTCCTTGTGGCCGGCGGCCTCTCCTACACCGTGGGCGCCCTCTTCTACCTGCCCAAGCACGTGCCCTACCTGCACTTTGTCTTCCACCTCTTCACCCTGGCCGGCAGCGTCTGCATCACCCTCTCCGCCCTGCTCTTCGTGCTGTAGGGAGACTTCCGACCACACGACCTTCTCGTCAGAAAAACCGAGCTGGGTGTTTGGAAATGAACGCCCAGGTCGGTTTTTGTGGTCGTACGACCAAAGAAAACGAGCTGGGTATCCGGGAATGGATACCCAGCTCGCCATTTGTGGCAGCAACCGTCAGACGCCAAGGGACGCCGTCGAGAAGCGCGCTTCTCGCCTGGATCACCCGGTGTTCTGCAGGCCGGCGGCAACGCCGGAGACGGTGCAGAGGATGAGGTAGATGAAGCGCTCGCGCTCCTCGGGCGTGAGCTTGTCGCCCTTGGTGCGCAGGGTCTTCAGGGCCTGCGCCTGCGTCACGGAGAGGACGTTAACAAACGGCAGGCGCATGCGGATGACCGGGCCCAGGACGCGGCGGTTCTGCAGCGGCCACTCGTCGCCCACGATGGCCAGGACCCACTTGCGGGTGAGCTCCATCTCGTCCAGAACCTTCTTGGAAAGGTCCTCGCGGCCGCCCATCTGCAGGTAGAGCTTGCCGATGCGCTCGTCGGTCTTGGAGATGGACATCTCGATGTTGTCGATGAACGTGGTGAACAGCGGCCACTCCGCGTAGGCGCGGCGCAGCTTGTCCAGGTCGCCCAGGCGCTCGCAGGCGGTGCCTAGACCGTACCAAGCAGCCAGGTTGATGCGCGCCTGGCTCCAGGAGAAGATCCAGGGGATGGTGCGCAGGTCGTCGAGGGACTTGGCGCCCAGGCCGCGCTTGGCCGGGCGGCTGCCGATGGGCATGAGGCCGATCTCGGTCAGCGGCGTGACGGTGGAGAACCACTCGGCAAAGCCCTCGGTGTTGAGAAGGTCGAGGTAGCGCTCGCGGGAGTACTTGTCCAGGGCCGCGGCCATGTCGGCGTACTTGGCAGTGGACTCGGTGTTGACCCACTCGATGGACGGCGCGGACTGCAGCAGCGTGGCGCCGGCGACAGACTCCACGTGGCGGCGGGCCAGCGTGGGGTCTCCGTAGCGGGCGAAGATGACCTCGCCCTGCTCGGTGAGCTTGAAGCGGCAGTTGACCGAGCCCTTGGGCTGCGAGAGAACGGCGCGGTTTGCCGGGCCGCCACCGCGGCCGACGGCACCGCCTCGGCCGTGCATGAGGATGAGGTCGACGTTGTTCTCCTCGGCCCACTGGGCAATGGCGGCCTGCGTGGCGTGCAGGACCAGCGTGGCGCTGGTGGGACCGGCGTCCTTGGAGGAGTCGGAGTAGCCGAGCATGACCTCCAGGCGGCGGCCCGTCTGGGCCATGCGGCGCTGGACCTCGGGGAGCTTGATCATCTCGTCAAGGGTCTTGACGGCGTTCTCCAGGTCCTCCACCTGCTCGAAGAGCGGGATGACGTCGAGCACGGGCACGTCAGCCTCGTGCGCGAAGGCAAGGTGGGCAAGCTCGTAGACGTCGGCGACGTTCTGGGCGCTCTTGGTGAAGGAGATGATGTAGCGGCGGGCCGCCGCAACGCCATTCTTGCGCTGAATCTGGCCGATGGCGCGGAAGGTGTCCAGCACCTCGCGGGTCATGGGCGCAAGCTCGCCGCGCTCGCCCCAGCGGCCGTGCTCGTGGATGTCTGCCAGGGCGCGGGAGTGGACCAGGGAGTGCTGGCGGAACTCCATCTCCACCATGTGGAAGCCGAAGGTCTGGGCCTGCCAGATGAGCTTCTGGATGGGGCCGTAGGCCGTGCGGGCGGCACCCGCCTTGGCAAGCGACAGCTGGACGCAGCGCAGGTCGGAGATGAAGTCCTCGGCGCTGGCGTACATGATGTCGGCGGTGCGCACGATGGTGGCGCGCAGGCGCTCGGCAATGACCAGCATGCAGGCGCGGTGGAGCTCCGAGGCCGAGATGCCGATGGCGCGGGCCGTGATGGCCTCGCTCATCTCGCGCTGGTGGTTCCAGAGGTTGACCAGCTGATCGGAGGGGGGCGTGGAGGCCACGTCCAGCGTCAGGTTGCGGCCGATGAAGTGCGTGGCGTCGGCCAGCGTCTCCAGCATGTGGACGCGGAACTTCTCGGCCACCTGGCGGCTCACCTTTGCGGTTACGTTGGGGTTGCCGTCGCGGTCGGAGCCAATCCAGCTGCCCGGGTGGAAGAACGCGGGGCAGACGGGCGGCACGGTGCCGGCCTTCTCGCCGAGCTCCCAGTCGTCAAAGCGGCGGTAGACCTGGGGCACCATCTGGAAGAGGGTGCGGTCGAAGATGTCGATGACGGTGTCGGCTTCCTCGACGGGGGTCGGCTTCTTGTGGGCGATGGGAGAGGTGCGCACCAGGGCGTCGATCTCCTGCAGGAGCTGGCGCTCGTTCTCTGCCAGGGCGATGCCGCCCAGCTCGGAGCGCTCCTGCAGCAGGCCGGAGATGCGGCGGATCTTGCCCTCGACGGCCTTGCGGCGGGCCTCGGTGGGGTGGGCGGTGAAGACCGGGTGGAACTCGAGGCGGTTGAGAAGGGCCATGGCCTTGCCGCGGCCGCACTCGTCCACGAGCTGGCGGTAGGCCACCGTGATGTCGTTGATGGGGTCGGCCTCGGCCGTGGTGGGCACGGTGCGCTCGCGCAGGCGCAGGGACTCGTCGCGGTAGTTCTCCTCGCAGATGTTGGCGAGGTGGAAGTAGGCCACGAAGGCGCGCATCAGCATGGTGGCATGGGCCTCGTCCAGACCGTCGATGACGCGCTCCAGGTCGGCAAAGGCCTCGGTCGCCTCCTCGGTGGCGCCGTCCTCGTCGTAGCTCGCCTTGATGGCGTCGTCCAGAAGGACGTCAAAGGTGGCGCGCATCTCGGGATCGCTCTCCTCGAGGACCTTGCGCACCAGGCGCAGGAAGAGCGCCATGTTGTCGCGGATGGACTCCGGAACGTCCACGGCGGAGAGCGTGGCCTTGGCGGCCGTCTCCTCGACGAGGGCGCTCGCGGGCAGCGCGCTCTTCTCGACCTCGGGCGTCGAGGCGGGGGCGACTGCGGGGGCAGCCGCGAACGCTAGGCTCGGGTCCTTCTGTGCTTGCTTGTCAGCCAACGTGTCTCCTTGCGACAGGCCGCCTTGGGGCGGCGTCCGACCAACCTTACACTACGATACCCGCCCGCGGCCCCCAAGGCGCTGCTCGCCGTATGGCGAAACTGATTGTTCACGCGCAGAAGCTACCGTTTGCCGGCGCAAACCGACCTCTGGTCTACAATCAGGTGACCAAGTCGTTAAATCAGGAGGCTCCCTACATGGCGCAGATTCCCCAGCGGAGAAGCACGTCCGACACGCCCGTCGCCCCGGCAGGAGCCCCGGGCAAGGCCCCGCGCTACGGCGTGGAGACCAAGCGCGGCATGGCCGGGCGCCGGGGAGGGCTGGGGCGCCCTGGCAGGAGGGCCGCGGGCGCGCGGGCTTCTCGCCAGACGGCGCCCAAGGAAAAGCAGCCCGGGTTTCTCTCCCGCGCGGTCAACAACTGGTGGAACCGCCTTCTGGGAGCCGTCTTTGGCGGTGGCCTGGAGGACCAGGGCGAGCAGTACCTGGCGCACCAGACCACCCGCGACTACGTGCTCAACACGGCGGGCCAGGCTGCCTGGGGAGGCCTCTTTCCGCTTCTGACGATGGTCTGCACCTGGTTTGTGGGCGCCGAGCAGGCGGGCCTGTTCTCCATGGCCTTCACGGTGGGAACGCTGCTGCTGTTCCTTGCCAACTTTGGCGTACGCACCTACCAGGTCTCCGACCTCGACGAGCTGCAGTCGTTCAAGGACTACCAGATCAACCGCCTCATCACCTGCGGCCTCATGCTGCTGGTGGGGTTTGGCTACTGCAAGGCGCGCGGCTACGCCGAGCCCATGATCTCCATCTGCATGGGCGTGCTGAGCTTTCGCGCCGTCGACGGCCTTGCCGACGTCTACGAGGGGCGCCTGCAGCAGAAGGACAAGCTTTACCTGGCCGGCCTCTCGCAGGGCCTGCGGTGCGCCGCGTCCTTCCTGGCCTTCTCCATCGTGCTCTTTGTGACCCGCAACCTGGTGTTTGCCTCGTTTGCCATGGCCATCGCCGCCGTGGCGTCGCTTCTGCTGCTCACGCTGCCGCTGGCCTACCTTGAGACCGAGAAGAGCCTGCCCGCCACCTTCCGTGGCGTTCGCGAGCTCTTTGTGCAGTGCTGGCCGCTCTTCCTGGCGCTCTTCCTCTACAACGTCATCGACTCGGTGCCCAAGTTTGCCATGGAGGGCAGCCTCTCCTACGACAACCAGCTCTACTACAACGCCATGTACTTCCCGGCCCACTCCATCCTCATGGCGGCCGGCTTCATCTACAAGCCGCAGCTCGTGCGCCTGGCGCGCATCTGGGAGGATCCCGAGAAGCATCGCAGGTTCGACCTCGTGGTCCTGGCCATGATCGGCGTCATCGCGCTCATCACCGGCGCCATGGCCCTCTTCATGGGCTGGGTGGGCATCCCCCTCATGGGCCTCATGTACGGCCTGGACTTCGAGCAGTTCAGGAGCCTTGTCTTTGTCATGGTGGCGACGGGCGGCGTCTGCGCGTGCATCGACTTCCTGTACCAGATCATCACCGTGCTGCGCGCCCAGGGCGAGGTCACGAGGCTCTACCTCATCGCCTTCGTCTTCGCCGTGCCCGTGGCCATGCTGCTGGTCAACTTCTCGGGCCTCTCCGGCGCCGTGGTGGGCAGCCTCGTGGTGATGTCCATCCTGCTTTTGCTGCTGGTGACCGAGTACCTGACCATCCGCAAGCGCCTGGAGTAGCCCTCACAAATTGGGGACGTGTTCGTTTTTGCGCAAAGAGGGGACGGGTTAGACCGTCCCCTCTTTTGTTGCCTATTGGGCGCTGGGCGGCGCCGGGCAACCTGTCCCAAGTTTGCGCAAATATGAACACGTCCCCAATTTGAGGGGCGGCGGGCTACCTCAGGCTGGGGTGGCGCTCCTCGTCCCACCAGGTCAGACGGGCAATGTTGCCCTTGATGTGCTCGCAGGAGGCGTGAAGCTCGGCCTGCTCCGCCTCGGTGAGCGAGAGCGTGACGACCTCCTCGACGCCCGCGGCGCCCACCACGCACGGCAGGCTGGTGTAGTGGCCGGACTCGCCGTACTCGCCCGTAAGCAGCGTGGAGCAGGCCGTGACCAGGTGCTCGTCGGAGACCACGGCGCGCACCAGGCGCACGGCGGCGTTGGCGATGGCGTACTCCGTGCATCCCTTGCCCGCGTAGGTCACGTAGCCGCCAAAGCGGGCGTCCTTCTCGGCCTGCGCAAGGTCGAAGCCAAAGCGGTCGGGCTGCTCGGCGGCGAGCTCGGCCAGCGGCTTTCCGCCGAAGTTGACGGCAGACCACGCGGCAAACTGAGAGGTGCCGTGCTCGCCCAGCATGTAGGCGCAGATGGAGCGCTGGTCCAGGTTGACGCGGCGGGCGATGGCGTTCTTGAGGCGCGCGGAGTCCAGGGCCGTGCCGGAGCCGATGATGCGGCGCGGGTCGTAGCCGGTGAGGTGCCAGATCTCCGTGGCAACCACGTCGCAGGGGTTGGAGATGGTGACGATGACGCCCCCAAAGCCAGCGTCCACCAGGCGACGCGGCCAGGTACGGGTGATCTCGGCGGTCACAAAGAGCTCGCCGTCGCGGTCGCCGGCGGCCTTGGCCACGTCACCGGCGGCGTTGACCACCACGTCGCAGCCGGCGAGAAGCTCGTACTTCTCGCCGCAGTTGACCACGCGGCAGTTGTGCGGATAGAAGCTCATGGAGTCGGTGAGGTCCTGGCACTCGCTCTCCAGCTTCTGCGCGTTGATGTCGGCGAGGTAGAGCTCGTCTGCCACACCCTGCATGAGCAGGCTGTTTGCCACGTGCGCGCCCACGTGGCCCTGTCCGATGACGCCGATCTTGCGAATGAGTGCCATGCTGGCTCCCGTCTCTTGTCCCCTAGGCGCGCCGGCGGTGCGCAAGCGGATTCTAGCGCGGCCACGTGACCAACGCGTGACGGGGAGCGTCCCCGGACCCCGGCGAGGCCTACCTACCCAGGCAGCTGCCCCGCGTAGATGGTCTTTCCCATGTTGAAGAGGTAGGCGGCGGCGCAGACCACAAAGAACGCGGGCAGGTTGGCCCAGCCAAAGACCTCTCCCCCGATGAGCAGCGGCGCGAGGAAAGTGTTGGTGGCCGCGCCAAAGACCGCGGCGTAGCCGAACGCGGCCGCGAGCGCCACGGGAAGCCCCAGCGGCCCGGCCAGCACCACGCCCAGGCACGCGCCAACGGAGAAGAGCGGCGTGACCTCGCCGCCCTGGTAGCCGGCCGAGAGCGTGAGCACGGTCAGCGCGAGCTTGAGGGCCCAGTCCCAGGGAAGGACGTCCTGGCCGGCGCCCGCGATGGCGGCCTCGATGAGGTTGGTTCCCAGGCCGCAGTAGCGGCCACCCCACAGGACCAGGAGCACCGCGGAGAGGCCGGCGCCCATGGCCGCCGCGCGCGCCACGGGATTGGGAAGCAGTCGCGCCGCCACGGACTTGCCACGGGACAGAAGCCACGCGAAGGCGCCTCCCGCCACGCCGAAGGCAAGGCCCGCAAGCGCGAGCCGCAGCGTCACGGGGGCGTCGAGGGCGGCAAGCGGAGCCACGGCCACCTCGAACTTTGCCAGGCCAAGCGCGCCGGAGGTGGCGCTTGCCACCAGGGACGCCGCGAGAGCCGGCGCCAGCGCCTCGTAGCGAAGGCGTCCCGCGGCCAGGACCTCGAGGGCAAAGACCGTGGCCGCAAGCGGCGTGCGGAAGAGGCCGGCAAAGCCGGCGGCCATGCCCACCACGGCAAACGTGGGCGCGGCGTCGCGCAGCGGCAGGCGGCGGCCCAGCCAGTGCGAGAGCGTGGCGCCAATCTGCACGGCCACGCCCTCCCTGCCGGCAGAGCCTCCCGTGAGGTGCGTGAGCCAGGTGCTGACCATGACGAGGGGCACCAGGCGCAGGGGGATCTGCTGGTCCTGGCCGTGGGCGGCGCCAAACACCAGGCCCATGCCCCTCTCGGTGCCCTTGCCAAAGCAACGGTACGCCCACGCCGTGAGGGCTCCCGCCACAGCCAGGAAGGGCACCGTCAGAAGCGGCCAGCCGGCCCGCACGCCAGAGACGGCCAGCAGCACGCGGCCAAAGAGCGCGTCCGCGGCGCCGGCGGCAACGCCCACCGGCAGCGCGGCGGCCACCAGAACCAGGACCCTCCCGTAGGAACCAGCCACTCGACGCAGGCGCTTCTCCACGCTTGACCTCCACTTCCGCCGGAAGACCCGGCCTCGGCACAAAAAAGACTTCTGCCCCTGGGCCGCCCGGAGGCGAGAGGGGCAGAAGTCATCAGCTCAAAGGCGGTTTAGGGCTCGCGGCGCGCGCCGTCACCCAACGGGGAACCTCATCCCGCGCAAGGAATCTTACGGCCGCGACGCCGGGGCGTCAATCCAGCTCCTTGGCGCCGGTGTAGAGCTGCCAGTACTCGCCGCGCTGGGCCAGGAGCTCCTCGTGGGTGCCGCGCTCCACGATGCGGCCGTGCTCCAGCACCATGATGGCGTTGGCGTTTCTCACCGTGGAGAGGCGGTGCGCGATGACGAAGGTGGTCCTGCCGGCCATGAGCTGGTCCATGGCCCGGGCGATGATGGCCTCGGTGCGGGTGTCGATGGAGCTCGTGGCCTCGTCCAGGATGAGCACCGGAGGGTCGGCCACGGCCGCGCGGGCAATGGCCAGAAGCTGGCGCTGGCCCTGGCTGAGGTTGGCACCGTCGGCCACCACCGGCGTGTCGTAGCCCTGCGGCAGGCGGCTGATGAAGCTGTCGGCGTTGGCCACGCGGGCGGCGGCGCGCACCTCCTCGTCGGTGGCGTCCAGCTTGCCGAAGCGGATGTTGTCGGCGATGGTGCCGCGGAAGAGGTGCGTGTCCTGCAGCACGATGCCCAGGCTGCGGCGCAGGGACTCCTTGGAGATGTCCCTCACGTCGATGCCGTCGTAGGTGATGACGCCGCCGCGCACCTCGTAGAAGCGGTTGATCAGGTTGGTGATGGTGGTCTTTCCCGCTCCCGTGGACCCCACGAAGGCGATCTTCTGCCCCGGCTTGGCAAAGAGCGAGAGCCCCTCGAGGACGGTCTGCCCCTCCACGTAGCCAAAGTCCACGTCATAGAAGCGCACGTCGCCGGCAAGGGGCACGTCCTCGCCGTCGATGCGCCACGCCCAGCCCGAGGCGCCGCCCGCCGTGCGGGCCGCCTCCACGTCCGAGCGCACCAGGGTCACGCGGCCCTCGTCCACCTCGGGCTCCCTCTCCATGACGGCAAAGATGCGCTCGGCTCCGGCAAGGGCCGTAAGCAGGAAGTTGCCCTGCTGCGTGAGCAGGTTGATGGGCATGCAGGCCTGGCGGACAAACACCAGGTAGCTCGCAAGGCTTCCCACGTCCGCGTGCCCGCCCAGGGCGAGAAGCGCCCCCACCACGCAGACCACGGCAAAGTTCATGTACGAGACGGCCACGGTCACCGGCACCATGGTCGAGGCGTAGGCCTGCGCGGTGGCGCCGCTCTGGCGCAGCGCCTCGTTGAGGGCGTCGAAGTCCGCCTGGGCGGCCTCCTCGTGGCTGAAGACCTTGACCACCTTCTGGCCGGCCATCATCTCCTCCACGTAGCCGTCGAGCTGGCCGAGCGTGGCCTGCTGCGCCCCAAAGAACCTGCGGCTCCGCCCTCCCGAGAAGCGCACGTAGCAGGCGATGAGCACGTCGCAGGCAAGCGTGATGAGCGTGAGGCGCCAGTCGAGCACCACCAGCAGCGTGAAGGTGCCCACCGTCTGGATGAGCGCCTGGACCGCGTTGGCAAAGCTGTTGTTGAGCGCCTCCGAGACCGTGTCCACGTCGTTGGTGAAGTAGCTCATGACGTCGCCGTGGCGCGTGGAGTCAAAGAACGAGAGCGGCAGCCCCTCTATGTGGGCGAGAAGGTCCCGCCTGATGTCGAAGACCACCTTCTGCGCGGCGCGCACCATGGTCTGTGTGTACCCCACGGCACTCGCCACGCCAACGGCGTAGATGCACGCCGTCAGCGCCACCAGCCGAGAAAAGCGCGCGAAGTCCCCGGCGCCAACGGCGTTGACCACGGGCTTGATCATGTACGTGCCCAGCAGGTTCGCCAGGCCGCTCACCGTGACCAGGACGGCCACCACGGCAAGCCGCGTCCGTGCGTGGCCCATGTAGTCCAGAAGGACCTGCAGCGTGTGACGCATGTTCCTCGGACGCGAGGGCGCCTGTCCCCTACCTGCCATCTGTGGCCTCCCTAGCGTCGTCGGTCTTCTCGCCGTGAATGCCGCTGCCTATCTGGGACTCGTAGAGTTCCTGGTAGATGGGGTCGGCGGCGAGAAGCTCCTCGTGGGTCCCCACGGCGTGGACGCGCCCGTCGTCCAGGATGACGATCTTGTCGGCGTCGCGGACGGAGGCCACGCGCTGGGCGATGACGATCTTGGTGACGTCCGCGAGGGCCGCCAGGTGCGCGCGTATCCTGGCGTCGGTGGCCATGTCCACGGCGCTGGTGGAGTCGTCGAAGACCAGCACGCGAGGGCGCTTGAGGAGCGCGCGGGCGATGCAGAGGCGCTGCTTCTGGCCACCGGAGACGTTGACGCCGCCCTGGCCCAGGTCCCCGTCGAGCCCGCCGATGCGGTCCAGGAACTCGTCCACGCAGGCCACGCGGCAGGCCTCGAGGAGCTCGTCGTCAGAGGCGTCGGGCGCGCCCCACTGCAGGTTCTGGCGCACGGTGCCGCTGAACAGCACGTTCTTCTGGAGCACGATGCCAACGGCGTCCCTCAGCGCGGCGAGGTCGTACTCGCGCACGTCGTGACCGCCAACGGCCACCCCGCCCGAGGTGACGTCGTAGAGCCGCGCTATGAGCTGCACGAGCGTGGTCTTGCCCGAGCCCGTGGCACCCAGGACGCCCACGGTGGAGCCTGCAGGCAGGTGGAGAGTGACGTCTGAGAGCACGTCCTTCTGGGCCGAGGCGCTGTACCTGAAGCCGACGTGGTCGAAGTCCACCGAGCCGTCCGGGACCTCCATCAGGGCGTGCTCCGGCGAGGAGATGGCGGGCTTCTCGTCAAGCACCTCGCGGACGCGCCGTATGGACGTCAGGGCGCGCGCCATGAGGAGGAACACGTTGGAGATCATCATCAGGGAGTTCATAATCTGCAGGACGTAGCTCATGAAGCCGGTGAGGGTGCCCACCGTGAGCTGGCCCGCCATGATCATGTTCCCGCCCGTCCAGAGGATGCCCACGCAGGCCGTGTACATGGCCAGCTGGAAGACGGGCGTGTTGAGGACGGCGCCCGAGAAGGTCCTGGTGGCGGTGGCGGCAAGGTCGGAGTTCACCTCGGAGAAGCGCCGGGCCACATGGTCCTCGCGCACGTAGGCCTTGATGACGCGGATGGCGGTGAGGTCCTCCTGGAGGGCGTCATTCAGACGGTCCATCACGCCCTGCAGGACGCGGTAGAGCGGACCCACGTGGCGCACGATGAAGAACAGCACCACCGCGAGCACCGGCACGATGGCCAGAAACACCACGGCCAGCCGCACGCTCATCACGCAGGAGAGCAGAAGCCCCATGACCAGCATGACCGGCCCGCGCAGGAGCGGCCTGAAGCCGGTGACCAGCGCATTCTGGATAACCGTCACGTCCGTGGTCATACGGGTGACCAGCGAGCTTGACTCAAAGTCGTCAAGGTTGGAGAAGTCAAAGCGCTGGACCTGGGCAAACTCCGCGCGGCGCAGGTTTGCGCCCAGGCCCATGGCCGCACGCGCCGAGAAACGCGCGTAGCCCGCGCCCAGAAGCAGCGCCGCGGCGGCGCAGGCCAGCATGGCGGTGCCGCGCGTCCAGACCACGTAGGGGCTGGCGCCGGAGATTCCCTCGTCGATGACGGAGGACATCAGGAACGGGATCAGGAGCTCGAGGGACGTCTCCACGAAGACGCAGAGGCCGGCCAGCACCGCGTCTTTGCGGTACGTCCCAAACCCCCGCGCAATGAAGCGCAGGTCACTCCCCCTGGCCGCAGCCTTGCCGTCTTGTCGCGAACCGTCCACCGGGCACCTCCGAGCTCCTCGACACCAAACGCGCTTGAGGATACCGCGGTCGAGCCGGCCGGCTCTAGAGGCCAAAGAGCTTGCAGGCGTTTCTCCACAGTGAGGCATAGGTCTGGGCCGCAGGCGCGACGCCGGCGACCTCGCGCTCGCGTGCCAGGAGGTCCGCCACGAAGACGGCCATCGCGGGCTCGCACTCCTCGCCGCGCAGGGGCACCGGGGCCATGTAGGGGCAGTCGGTCTCCGTGACCATGAGGCGCTCCGGGCAGACGCGGGCGGCGGCGCGGATGTCCTCGGAGCGCGAGAACGTGGACGCGCCGCCAAAGGCGATGCTGCAGCCCAGGCGGCAGAAGTCCTCCATGATGCGGGTGTCGGAGGTAAAGCAGTGCAGGTCGCAGCCGGCCTCGGGCACGCCCTCCTGGGCGAGGACGCGCGCGGCCAGGGCGTGGGCCTCCCCCACCATGTCGTCCGCGCCGTCGCGGATGTGAAGCTCAACCGGAAGGCCCAGCTCGTGGGCCATGCGCAGCTGGCGGCGGAAGCACTCCTCCTGCTCGCGCGGGCTCACCTCGTTGTAGGGACCAAAGTCCAGGCCGATCTCGCCCACGCCCACGCAACGCGGCGAGGCCAGAAGCTCGCGCATCAGGGCCTCGGCCGCACCGTCGAAGCCCTCGGCGCCGTAGGGGTGGACGCCCGCCACGATGCGCACGTTGCCCAGGAGGCCAGGCGCGTCCCAGCCGTCAAAGGCCGGCGGAACAAAGCCCAGCTCGGCGGCCTCGTCAAGGCAGTCGCGGGCAATGGCCAGGTGCGTGTCCAGAAAGTCCCAGAGCGCGGCGGCGTCCTTCCACTTGCGAGGGAACTCCGCCACCGGGTCTATGGGCACCACCATCATACGGACGCCCGCCAGGGCGGCTCGCGCCAGCGCCAGCGCGGGGTCGTGGCCGCGAAGGCTTCCCAGGTGGGCGTGGGTGTCCGCCACGGGGGCCAGGGGCCGCGGCGCCGAACACGCGCGACCCTTTGAGTTGTGGAAGAGCTCGCCGTCGGCAAGCATCAGGTGGTCGAGCACCTTGAGTTCGGACACGTCATGCCTCCAAGAGAAAAGGGAGAAGCCCGCGGGCCGGAGCGCGCGGGCTTCTTGGCTGGCCACGCTAGGAAAGGGCGCCCTCGAGGCGCACGAAGTCCTCGGGCGAGAGGGTCTCCGCGCGGGCCGTGGGGGCAATGTCGCAGACCGCAAAGGCCGCGTCCAGTGCGTCCTTCTCAAAGCCGTTGGCGCCCATGGAGTTGCGGATGGTCTTCCTGCGCTGGGCAAACGCCGCGTCGATGACCTCGGCGACGCGGGCGGCGCGCTCCGCGGAGAGGGGCTCGCCGGTCAGCGGGTCCGCCATGGGCGCGCGGTCGAGCCGCACCACCGCGGAGTCCACGTGCGGCGGCGGCATGAAGTTGCCGGGGCCCACCTCAAACCGTCCGGTCGGCCTGGCGAGAAGCGCGAGCTTTGCCGTGTAGGCGCCGTAGGTCTTGCTGCCGGGGCCGGCGCAGATGCGGTCGGCCACCTCGGACTGGACCATGACGCAGGCGCGCTCCAGGCTGCCGAAGTCCTGGAAGAACTTGAGGATGAGCGTGGCCGCCACCTGGTAGGGCAGGTTGGCCACGAACTTGTTGGGCTGACAGGGTTGACAAAGGGACTGTCCCTTTGTCAACCCTGCGAGGGCGTCGTCCACCTGGGCGGGGGTGACGCGCAGGGCGTCTCCCATGACCAGGGCGAACTTCTCGCCGTCCGTGGCGCAGGTCTGGGCGAGCACCTGCTCGAGCTCGCGGTCCGCCTCGATGGAGCAGACGGCCCGGCAGGCCGAGAGCATCGCCACCGTCAGGGTGCCGATGCCCGGGCCCACCTCGAGCACGACGTCGTCGCCGTCGAGCTCGGCCAGGTTGACGATTCTGCCGATGACCTCGTCGTTCACCAGGAAGTTCTGGCCCAGGCGATGCTTGGTCGCCAGGCCGAAGTCCTCCAGGACCGCGCGGGTCTCGCGCGGGTTTGCCAGCCTCGAGTACGTCACGGGCGGCTACCTCTTCTCGGAGGCAAGGCGCGGGAAGAGGGCGTCGCCCTTGGTGACCTCGACGCCGCCGGCAAGGCCGCCCCACTCGCAGGCGTGGGCCAGGTCGTCGGTGCCGGCCTCCTCGGCCAGGGACATGCGGCGCAGGACCTCGGCGGAGGCCTCGGGCATGAAGGGGGCAAAGAGGTGGGCGCAGATGCGGATGGACTCCAGCAGGTTGACGATGATGTCCTTGAGCTCGCCGGCGCGCTCCGGGTCCTTGGCCACGGCCCAGGGGGCGGTGTCCTCGATGTAGTGGTTGGCGGCGTGGACGAGCTCCATCACCGCGTCCTTGGCGCCCGCGTAGTCCATGACGTCCATGTGCCCGGCGTAGCGGGCCTCGATGCCCCGGGCGATTCCGCGCAGCGGGTTGTCCTTCTCGGCCCAGCCCTCGTCCAGCTCCGGCGTCTTGCCGCCGAAGTACTTGGCGCTCATGTTGAGGGCGCGGGAGACCAGGTTGCCCCAGCTGTTGGCCAGGTCGGCGTTGTAGACCTGCTCCATGCGCTCGAAGCTGATGGCGCCGTCGGTGCCGGGGACGACGTCGGTCATGAAGTAGTAGCGATAGCCCTCGACACCCAGCATGTCGATAACATCCTGCGGAGCGATGGCGTTGCCGCGGCTCTTGGACATCTTCTCGGCCTTACCGGTCTCGGCATTGCGCACGGTCAGGAAGCCGTGGGCAAAGACGTGCTCGGGCAGGGCCTCGCCGATGGCCATGAGCATGGCGGGCCAAATGACGCAGTGGAAGCGGATGATGTCCTTACCCACGATGTGGAACTGCGCGGGCCAGCGATAGGCCAGCTCGGCACGCGCCTCGTCGGTATCGACACCGTAGCCGACGGCCGTCATATAGTTGAGCAGCGCATCGAACCACACGTAGGTCACGTGGCCCTCGTCAAACGGGACCTGAATGCCCCAGTCAAAGCTCGTGCGGCTCACGGAAAGGTCGTTAAGGCCGCCCTCGACAAAGCTGCGAACCTCGTTCATGCGGAACGCAGGCTCGACAAAGTCGGGGTGCTCGTCATAGAGCTTGAGAAGCTTGTCCTGGAAGGCGGAAAGCTTAAAGAAGTAGGACTCCTCCTGCACGCGCTCGAGCGGACGGTGGCAGTCGGGGCACAGGTGCTGGCCGACGCTGCCGTACTCCTCGTCACCCTTCTGGACCTGCGTATCGGTGAAGTAGGTCTCGTCAGGCACGCAATACCAACCGTCGTAGCTGCCCTTATACAGGTAACCGGACTCCTTCATGCGCTCCCACAGGTACTGCACGGCATGATGCTGGCGCGGCTCGGTGGTGCGAATGAAGTCGTCGTTGGAAATCTCGAGCTTGCTCCAAAGCTCCTTGAAGTGCGGGGCCTGGCTATCGGTCCACTCCTGCGGCGTCATGCCATGCTTGGCTGCGGCCTCGGCGACCTTCTCGCCGTGCTCGTCCATGCCGGTCAGGAACTTGACGTCGTAGCCGGCCGCGCGGCGGTAGCGGGCCTGGACGTCGCAGAGCATGGTGCAGTACGCGGTGCCCAGGTGGGGCGCGGCGTTGACGTAGTAGATGGGGGTGGTGATGAAGAACGAGGGCTTGTCTGCCACGGCTATCTCCTCATGACGGAATGATGGCAATGATGCGCTAACCGTTTAATTGTACTCTGATGCTTAGCCCTAGAAAAGCGGCGAGAAGTGCCCGCGGAAAGGTGACCCATGACGCTCACGCAGCTCAGATACGTAGTCGAGGTGGCGGACGCCGGCTCCATCACGGCCGCCGCCGCCCGGCTCTTCATAGCGCAGCCCAGTCTCTCCAAGGCCGTGGGCGAGCTCGAGGCCGAGATGGGCGTGCAGATCTTCGAGCGCTCCAGCCGCGGCGTGGCCCCCACCGAGGAAGGCACGCGGTTTCTGTCCTACGCCCGCCAGGTGGTGGAGCAGGCGGACCTTTTGGAGAGCCGCTACGCGCACGGGGCGCCCGTCCGGCGCGTCTTTGCCGTGAGCAGCCAGCACTACGCCTTCGTGGTCAACGCCTTCGTCGAGCTGGTGCGCGAGATCGGAGGCCAGAAGTACGAGTTCTCGCTGCGCGAGGGCACCACGGCCGGCATCATCGACGACGTGCGCACGCAGAGGAGCGAGGTGGGCGTCATCTACCTCAGCCACTACAACCGCGAGGTCATCATGGGTGCCGTGCGTCGGGCCGAGCTGCGCTTCGAGCCGCTCTTCCGCGCGCGGCCGCACGTCTTTGTGAGCCGGAAGAACCCGCTGGCGGGGCGCCCCAGCGTCACGCTGGAGGACCTCGCGCCGTACCCGCGCCTCACCTACGACCAGGGCGCGCAGAACTCGTTCTACTTCTCGGAGGAGCCGCACGCCGTGGAGCAGGTGGACCGCCAGATCGTGGTCACGGACCGCGCCACCCTCTTCAACCTGCTCATTGGCCTGGACGGCTACACCGTGAGCTCGGGCATCCTCTCGGAGGACCTCAACGGCACGGACATTGTGGCCGTCCCGCTGGAGAGCGACGAGGAGATGCAGGTGGGCCTCCTGCGGCTGGCCGGGCGCCCCCTCTCCCCCGTCGCCGCCCGCTACGTGGAGCACCTCCGCGCCTACCTCGCCGCTGTGTGAGAGTTGACAAAGGGACAGTCCCTTTGTCAACTCACGTCATAGTTTTATGCTATGGATAACGATAGTTGTTAGGTAGTTCTCTATGGAAAGAGTCTCTGGCAGACTCTCTTCTCGTCAAGCAGACGTACGAGAGGAGCCAGACATGGCCTACATCAAGAACGCACCCTTCCGCGCCGACGTGGTCGGCAGCTTCCTTCGCCCCGACGTGCTCAAGCAGGCGCGTGCCGACTTTGCCGCGGGCGTCATCGACGCCGGCGCCCTGCGCGTCATCGAGGACGAGGCCATCCGCGACCTGGTTGCCAAGCAGAAGGCGGCGGGCCTGCACGTCATCACCGATGGCGAGTTCCGCCGCAGCTACTGGCACCTGGACTTCATGTGGGGGCTCCAGGGCATCGAGCGTCGCACCTCGCGCACGGGTTACCAGTTCCACGACGAGGAGACCACCGCCGACACGGCCGTGGTCACGGGCAAGATCTCTGGCGAGAGCCACCCGTTTGTGGAACACTTCAAGTTTGTGAAGGCGCTCGAGGAGGAAGGGCAGGTGGCCCGCCAGACCATCCCGGCACCGGCCCAGACCTACTCCGAGGTCATCCTCGACCGCTGCGACGGCCAGCAGGAGAGCCTGCGCGCGGTCTATCCAACCGACGAGGAGCTCATCGCCGACATTGCCGCCGCGTACCGCACGGTGCTGGCCGACCTCTACGCCGCCGGCTGCCGCAACGTGCAGTTTGACGACTGCACCTGGGGCATCTACTGCGACCGCGACTTCGTGGCAAAGACCGGCATGAACCCCGTGGACATCCAGAAGGTCTCCGAGCTGGGCGTGGCCCTCAACAACGCTGCCCTGGAGGGCAAGCCGGCAGACCTCGTGGTCAACACCCACGTCTGCCGAGGCAACTACCACTCCACCTACGCCTTTGAGGGCGGCTACGACCCGGTGGCGCCCTACCTGTTTGCCAACGAGGACGTCAATGCCTTCTACCTTGAGTTTGACACGCCGCGCGCCGGCGGCTTTGCGCCGCTTGCCCACGTGGCGGCCGGCAAGAAGGTGGTCCTTGGCCTGGTCACGAGCAAGCAGCCCGGCCTCGAGGACGAGGAGCTGCTGGTGAGGCGCATCAACGAGGCCGCCCAGTACGTGCCGCTGGAGGACCTCTGCCTCTCCCCGCAGTGCGGCTTTGCCTCCTGCGAGTGCGGGAACAAGCTCACCGAGGAGGAGCAGTGGGCCAAGGTCGCCCTGGTCCAGCGCGTGGCAAAGCGCGTGTGGGGCGAGGATTAGCCGAAAAGGACCTGACCGCCCGGTTGGGCGCCGCTCAAAAACGCGTTCCACTGGAAGCCCCTTCCGCGCAGCGGGAGGGGCTTCTCGCCATTTGCGCAGAAGGGGCTTCCAGCGGAAGGCAAAAATGAGCACACAAGGGCACTTTCAGTCCGCCGCGCAGAAATGCCCTCCAGTGGAAGGCAACCTTGAGCAGCTGGGAGTCCCCATGCGCACTGCGCAGAAATGCCTTCCAGTGGAGGCCAAAAGTGAGCGCAGAAGGCCTCCTTCAGCCCGCCGCGCAAAGGGCCCTTCCAGTGGAAGGCCAATTTGAGCGCCTGGAGGCAATTGCGACCCGTCGCGCACAGACACCTTCCAGCGGAAGCAAAACGTGAGCGGGGCATTCTCCCCTCAGCTGCCATCAAACCCCGAGAAAAGACGCGACGCTCAAAGGCCACGCAAACGAAAGCCCCCAAGCACCAAAGAGGGTCGGGAACCTGAAGCGGGCTGCGTCCATTACCCCAGTTGAAGGATCTTGTCGTAGACCTCAGCCTTGGGCAGCGAGAAGGACTTGGCAAGCCGCTTGGCCAGGGCGCTCTTGGGCTCGCCGGCGGCAAGGCCCTGGGCGATGGCCTCCTCAAGCGTGGAGGGGCCTCCCGATGCGGCGCGGCGGCGGTCCTCCAGCTCCGCGGCGTCGGGCGCGGCTATGACCACCACGCACTCCCCGCGGACCTCGCCGCGGGCCGCGACCTCGGCGGCAAGCTCGGCGGACATGCCGCGCACGCACTCCTCGTGGAGCTTGGTGAGCTCGCGCACGAGCGCCACGCGCCGCGCCGGAAAGACCTCGGCCACGTTGGCCAGGGTCTCCGCCACGCGACGGGGACTCTCGTAGCAGACGATGGTGCCCGGCACCAGGGCAAGCTCCCGAAGGCGCGTCACCTGGGCGGACTTGCGCCTGGGCAGGAAGCCCTCGAAGAAGAAGTGCTCGCTCGCCAGGCCGGAGGCAACGAGCGCGCAGGTCACGGCAGAGGGGCCGGGGATGACCTCCACGGCAAGGCCCTCGTCCAGGGCGGCGTCCACCAGGCGCTGGCCCGGGTCGGAGACGCCCGGCATGCCCGCGTCGGAGACAAACGCCACGCGCTCCCCCGCCCGCAGGCGGTCCAGCACTGTGGGGACGCGCTGCTCGATGACGTTCTCGTCGCAGCGCTCCAGGCGCGTGTGGAGGCCAAAGGCGGCCATGAGCTTGCCCGTGACGCGGGTGTCCTCGCACAGCACGACGTCGGCCGCGTCCAGCGTGGAGATCACGCGCGGCGAGGCGTCCTGCAGGTTTCCGATGGGCGTGCCCACCATGGAGAGCATGCCGGCCATCAGGCGATCATCCCCCGCTCGAAGGTCGCCATTGCCACGCGCGCGTCCCATCCGGGCAGCAGGCCCGAGGTCTTCCAGGTGTTGAAGAACCAGGCGGGAGCCTTCTCGTAGGCGGCGATCTGCTCGGAGGTGAAGACGCGCTCCAGGGCAATGCGGCCCTCGGGCGTCATGGCGGAGTCCGCGATGGGCAGCGCCGCGGACCATTTGCCCACCATGACCGGCATGCCGGCGCGGGCGGCCTCGCGCAGCTGGCGAGAGTTGCGCTCCACCAGGCGGCGCACCCCCGAGGGGCCAGAGACGTCCACGCGCGTGGTCGGGCGCCGGTCGAGGTGGCAGTCGAGCCAGACGTTGCGGTAGTGGCGCTGGGCCATGAAGCGGCCCCAGCCGCCGGGAATGCCACCGTCGGGCATGATGACCACAGGCTCCTCGCCCGCGGCGTGGCGGACGAGCTCGTAGGCCTCGCGATAGTAGTTGCGCAGCAGGTGGACGGGCATGCCCTCGGTGAGGGTCAGCCCAAGCCGGCGCTGGGAGACCACGTCGTCGGCAAGCTCGATGCCAAAGAAGCCCATGCGGGAGGCATAGCGCTTGGAGAGCCTGAAGACCACGTCGAGCGCCCTCTCGCGAGAAAGGCGCATGTCGGCAAGGTCGTGGGTGGCCTCTCCGCCGCGCCCGGGGCCACCAGGGTTGATGGCCAGGGCAAAGACGACCTTGAGGCCAAGCTCCTCGGCCCAGTCCAGCGCATCGTCGACGTGCTCCACGCAGCCGACGAAGCCGATGGTCTGCGCCACGCCGTCGCCAAAAGCGTACCAGGGGACGGGCAGCCTCACGGCGTTGAAGCCGCGCGAGGCTATTCTCACAAAGTCGTCCCTCGTGATGAAGGAGTTGCGGTGGCGACGGACGACCTCGGCGTAGTTGCGCGCGCCAAGCCCCTTGAGCAGGGCGTCCTCGTCAAGGGCCCCCGCCTCGGCAAACAGCTCGGGCGTCACCCACGGCTCAAGCGAGAGCCAACCCGTCAGGTTCACTCCGTGCAGCGTGCCGTCTGCCATATGACCACCTCCGTCGTGCTTCTCGCCTCATGCGCGGCCGGGCGCTCCCCTGGGCCCGGCCCACTTACTTGAGTCTACCCCCGGTCAGGCGAGAAGGACGCGCGGTTGTTGGGAGTCTCGTTGCAATCCACGCGGCTCACGGGAAGCCCGCGAGCGGCCAGGCGCTCGAAGAGGTAGCGGGCCAGGTTCTCGGACGTGGTGCGGAAGGGCAGGACGGTGAGGCTGAAGCCCTCGGCCGCCAGCGCGTCCATGGTCGCGGGGGCAAGCGAGCCCTCCTCCACCAGGAAGGTGTGGTCGAGCGCGTCGCACTCCTCGCGCACGATGCGCTTGAGGGTGGCAAAGTCAACGACCATGTCCTTCTCGGTGCCGGACGCGCCCAGCTCTGAGGCGCGCACGTAGGCAGTCACGCGCCACTGGTGGCCATGCAGGTTCTCGCACTTGCCGTTGTAGTCCGTCAGGAAGTGCGCCGAGTCAAACCAGTACTCGGTGGAAAGCTCGTACATCGGCATTCGCTCCTTATCCTTCTTGGGATCCCTTAAGACTTTCAGGCTACCGCGCGTCTTGGTCGCGGGGCTCAGAGACGCTTGCCCCCATAACGAGCGTCGGCTCTACAACCTGCAGGACCGGGTCGGAGGCATCTCCCCCAATGCGCGCGGAGAGCAGATCGAACGCGCGGGACGAGAGTTCCGCGACGTCCTGGTGCACCGAGGTGATATCCGGCAGAAAGAACGCGGAGGTCTCGTTTCGGTCGAAGCTCACGAGCGAGATGTCATCCGGAACCTTGAGCGAAAGCTCGGAGAGGCGTCGCATGACACCGATGGTCATGAGATCGCTCGTAGAGAAGATGGCGGTCACTCCAGCCGAGAGAAGGGCGTCCACGGCACCATAACCGCTTGCACCATGGTAGTCGCCCTCAGCGACAAGGGAGTCATCGAAGTCCAAACCGTGATCGACAAGCGCATTGCGATAACCGGCAAGGCGGAGTCGTCCGTTCTGCGAGTTCCTGGTGTTGGCAAGGCAGCCGATGCGCGTATGTCCGCGGGAGATCAGGTATTCGACGGCTTGATGAGCGCCGTATTCATTGTCGACAAAGACCTTGTCGCAGACTGCGTCGTCAATGATTCTGTCGACCATCACAAAGGGCACCGAAACGCCATTGAGGACGTCCATGATGCTGCTCTCGTCATCGGCAATGATTTCATTGCTTGGCACGAAGAATATTCCGTCGACTCCCAAGGCATCCATGCGCTGGAGCTGCTCGCAATCATGCTCGATGCGGTCATCGGAATTGGTGATGAACAGGCCAAGCCCAACCTGGCGGCATCGGGCCTCAAGGCTCTTGGCAAGCGAGGAGAAGAAGGGGTTCTCGATGTCGGGCACAATGAGCCCAACGGTCTCGGACCTCTTGGTGGCAAGTCCCCTTGCCGCCCGGTTGGCACGGTAGTTCATGCGTTGCGCGCACTCGCGGATCCGTTGCTTGCTGTCTTCGCTGAGACGGCACGGCCGATTATTGAGCACCTGGGAGACTGCCGACTCAGACATGCCGGACTCCCTTGCCACATCCTTTAGCGTTACCCTGCGAGCCATGTGCCTCCCCTATGGAATTTGGCATCACCTGTCTCAACCGTACCGTCCGCTTCAAACGAGCCGGTCCAGACATACGAGAAAACAAAAAATGCCCCGGGCGGCCATAGTCGCCCGGGGCAAACGCATCTCAACCGAAGGCTACAGGAAGCAGACCACGGAGAGGACGAACATGAAGACCACGCCAGCAATCATGGGGACGGCGGTGCGGCGGACGATCTCGATCGGGCTCTTCTCCACGGAGCCGGAGACGATCATCACGACCGCGGAGACCGGGGAGACGGCACGGAAGAGGTTGCCGGCAAGGCCCATGGGCACAGAGATGGCAATGGGAGAGATGCCAGCGGCGGCTGCCAGCGCGGGGATGAGCGGAACCATGGCAAAGAACAGCGCGGTGCCGGAGCCAGACAGCAGGACGATAAGGGCGGAAAGGGCCACCAGGATGAGCGGCAGGACGAAGCCCATGCCGGTGCCGTTAATGGAGGTCATGGCGTTCTGCAGCGAGGAGATGAGGCCGACGGACTTCAGGCCGACGACAAAGACGCTAGCAGCGACAAGGAGCGCCACGATGGGGACCGCGTTGCCCATGCCCTTGAAGAAGGTCTCGGTCTTGTCGAGGGCCTCCTTGCCGGACTTGCGGTGGGCGGTGTCGCAGATGATGGCGACGACGAAGGAGAAGAGCGTGGCGACCTCGACGGAAAGCGTGACGGCAGAGCCGGCTGCCACCTGGACGATATAAACGGCGACGAGCAGGAAGATCGGGAGCAGCGGCAGGATGGCGTAGACGGCCTTGTGGAGCCCAGAGCCCTCGACGACGATGTCCTTCTCCTCGCCAGCGGAAGCGGAGGCGCCAGAACCGTCGCGCTTGTCGCAGAAGCGCTGCCAGAAGAAGTGGACGACGGCCATGATGAGCAGAGTGGGGATGGAGACGACGGCGTGGTAGGCCATGACGTACTGGGTGACGGTCAGGCCGGCAAACTCCGGGGTCTCGGCGAGCTGCTTTGCGATGGCGACGTTGTCGGAGCCCAGGGGCGTCGGCATGATGGTGGCCGAAGTGGCGATGACGGCGGCAGCGGTCAGCGGGGACATGCCGGCCTTACGAAGCACCGGGTAGAGCGTAGCCAGAAGGATGATGGCCAGGTTGGAGGCGCTGGGCACCACAAGGGAGAGGACGTTGGCAAGCAGGAACACCACGGGGACGAGGACATAGGGGCTCTTGATGTTACGAATGGGCCTCGTCAGTGCCCAGACCGTCGCGTCGTTGGCGCCGATCTCGCTCATGTAGGCGGAGTAGCCGCCAAGGATGAGCATGATGAAACCGGCGGAGGTAATCGTCGACTTGAAGGTGCTTGCGATGGCCACAAGCGGGTCAAGCACGGGGATGCCACAGGACTCAAAGTCCTTGATCGCAATGCCCTGACCGGAGGCCATGGCCACGAACATGAGCACGATGCCCATGAGGAACAGGGTAATCTTGATGTCCATCTTCTTGATGAGCATGAAGATTACGATGCCGACCGAGGCGGCAACGATGAGGTACATGAGTATTGGATTCACTTCGATTTATCCTTCCTCCTGGGCCGCCATGAGGCGGCCGCCTTCCTACTTCTTTTCTCGCCTATCTGCAACGCGCAATTGAGTCGATGAACCAGGTGCGGAAGCGCTCGGCGTCAATTCCGGTGCACACGGTGGCATTCGCGGGTTTGTGCAGGTAGCCGCGCAGGTCGACGAGGGTGCAGCCCTTAGTCATGGAGCCATCGAGCTCAATGCCCACGTAGACGTCGGCCGTCTCGTACATGTCCGGGTCAAGCAGGTAGGCCATGGCGTGTGCGTCGTACATCTTCAGGCCGGTCTTGAGCGAGCCGCCACGGTAGTGGCCGAACATCGAGTAGAACATCTTGCCAGTCTCGTTGAGGTCGCGGATGCGCTCGCTGTCCTCCGGGCGCAGCATGGCGCCCCAGCCCACGTCCAGGCCGGCCATGGCGATGGGCACACCGGAAGAGAACACGATGGCCGCAGCCTCGGGGTCGCTCGCCACGTTGAACTCGGACAGGACGCCCTTGTTGCCGCGCCCACAGGTGCCACCCATGAGGACGATGCGCTCGATCTTCTCCCTGACCTGGGGAAAGACCTTGAGAAGAAGGGCGACGTTGGTCATGGGCGCAAGACTGACGAGGGTGACGGGATCCTCGGACGCCATGAGGGTGTCTCGCATGGCCTCGACGGCCGTCTGAGGCAGGAGCTTGGAGCCATCCGGCTCGGGGAACTCGTAGCCCTCCATGCCGCTTGCGCCGTGGATATCGCTCGCGTCGACGAACTCCGCGATGAGCGGGCCTGCCGCACCAGCGGCCACGGGAACGTCCTTCTCGAAAAAGTCCACGAGCTTGAGGGCGTTGTCGGTGGTGTGCTCCACGCTGACGTTGCCGCCGACGGTGGTGATGAGCCTGACGTCGAGCTCCGGGGAGTTCAGGGCCACCGCGATGGCGACGGCGTCGTCAATGCCAGGGTCCGTGTCGATAATGATTGGCCTACTGCTCATTGTTGACCTCCTTGAGATATGTCTCAACTTCAATCGCAGTCGGGATAGCCTGCTGCGCGCCCTCTCTCGAGGCAGTTATTCCGGCAGCGGACGATGCCCACTTCATGGACTCCTCCAGCGAAAGACCCGAAACGCGGCCGGCAGCCAGAACGCCTATAAAGGTGTCTCCCGCGGCCGTGGTGTCGCACACGTCAACCTTCAGCGCAGGGACGCGATAGTGAGTACCGTCAGCAAGTGCGGCCGACCCCCTGCCGCCAAGCGTGACGACGGCCGTCGATGGACCAAGGGACACGAGTGCCTCGAGAGCTTCCGCAAGAGAGCCCTCGTCCGTCGGATTGATGCCGGTAATGAACTCGCACTCGGTCTCGTTGACGCATACGAGGTCAATATTTGACCAGGCCGAGACGGGGAGGTCTTTCGGCGGAGCAACGTTCACCACCGTGTACATGCCAAGCTTCTTTGCACGTACGAGCGCGGCGAGCGTGGCCTCCTCGCTGCACTCAAGCTGGGTCAGAAAGACGTCGCCGCACTTGCCGAGGGCAAAGAGAGCCTTCTCGGCGTCCTCGGGAGTGAGGTCCCCATTGGCGCCGGGCGACAGGACGATGCGATTATCGCCGTCAATGCGAAGGATAAAGGCAACCCCCGTCTCGGTCTCGCTGCGCCGAACGCCATCGCAGTGGACGCCGTATCCGGCAAGCGCGGTCACAAGCTGATCGCCAAACACGTCGGTTCCCACCGAACCGATAAGGAAGGTTGACGCACCTGACTTTGCAGCCGCAACGGCCTGGTTGGCCCCCTTACCGCCGGGGTTGGTGAAAAAGCCCTCCCCGGAGATGGTCTCGCCCTGAAGCGGGACGCGAGCGCTTTCAATCGTCAAGTCCATGTTCATGCTTCCGAACACGATCACGTTGTTCATGCTATTGGTTACTCTCCCCTCGACAGCTTATGCGCTAAAGCGCTTCAGCATCTGCTAGAACGGAGGATATCACCAGATAGGGATTGGTCGTGCTAAATTGCTGAAGCGCTTTAGCTAATTACTGTAAGTGGTAGAGAGCGGCCGGCGAGCGGTCAAAGGGCGGCAAGCACCCGGGGCAAATGCCCCCCGCAAGAGTCCGTGTCACAACTTTGGATGGAATTGAGCGGCGACTGGGAAAACGCGAATCTCTTCAAAAGTTGTGACATGGAGCTGGCTCCAGGCCACAGGCCCGGCCGCTCAGACAAAAGCCGCCCGGCGAGAAGGTCCTCTCGTCGGGCGGCCCGCGCTTGGTGCCTGGCTACTCGGTGTCGGGGCCGCCGTTGCCGCGGCCACGGCCGCCACGGTGGCGGCGACGGGGCTTGGGGGCGTCGCCGGCGCTCTCGCCGGAGGCGGGACGCTGTCCGCCGGCATTGCCCTGCTGGGTGCCGCTGCCGGCATTGCCACCCTTGTCGCCAGGCCTGCGGGTGCGCTTGGGGCGCATGCCGCCGCCACGCTTGGGCTGCTGCTCTCCTGCGCGCTCGGGCGTGGCCTCGACGGCCTGGTGGTGACGGCGGCGGGCAGGCTTGCCGTCGCTGGCCGCAGGCTGCTGGCCGCGGCCGGGACGGGTCTGCTGGCCCGCGGCCGGAGCGGAGCCGTTGGCGGCATCGGGGCCGCCACGGCGCTTGCGGCGGCGACGTCCGTCCTCGCCGGCAGCCTCGCCGGCGGCCTGGCCCTGGGCGCCCCCGCGCATGTGCTGCGGGCGGTTGCCCTTCTCGCCAGACTGGCTGCCGCGAGCACCGCTTGCGCTGCCGGAGGCGTTGCCGCCGTCATCGGAGCGGCGGCGCTTGCGGCGGGTGCTCACGAAGATGTCCGCGGCGTCCACGGTCTGCTCGGGGGCCACGCCGTTCTTGCGGTCAAGCTCGGCGAGGGCCATCTGGACGTCCGGGGAGTCCAGGCGGTCGAGGACCTCGCGCGTCACGGTGTCGGGCCTGCAGGCGCAGCCCAGCTCCTTGGACTTCTTGCAGGCGGCCTCGGAGGCCGTCATGTCGGCCAGGGCCACGCGAATCTGCTTGCCGCTCTCGAGGCGCAGGCAGATCTGCTCCTTGGGCGTGTCGTACTCGATGATCTTGCCCTTGCCCAAGGGCGTGTCGATGACGGCGTTGCGCTTGGGGGCGCGGCCCTTGAAGTCGCGGTAGGCCTCGAACTCGTAGCGCAGGCAGCACATGAGGCGGCCGCACGCGCCGGAGATCTTGGTGGAATTGAGCGGCAGGTCCTGTTCCTTGGCCATGCGGATGGAGACCGGGTCAAACGACATGTTGAACCTGCGGCAGCAGAGCTCCTGGCCGCAGTGGCCGTAACCGCCCACGATGGCGGCCTCCTCGCGCACGCCGATCTGGCGCATGTCGATGCGGACGTGGAGCTCGCGGGAGAGGTCGCGGACGAGCTGCCTGAAGTCCACGCGCTCCTCGGCGGCAAAGTAGCAGACGGCCTTCTCGCCGTCGAAGAGGTACTCCACACCGACGGGCTTCATGTCCAGGCCGCTGGCGCCCACCAGGCGGCGGAACGTGGGCATGGCGTCCTCGCCGCGGGCGGCGAGCTGCTCGGCGCGGTCGAGGTCGGAGTCCGTGGCTATGCGCACGACCGAGCGCAGCTGGGCATGGCCGATGACGTGCTCGAGCTCCTCCTCGGAGACCTCACGGGCGTCTGCCGTGGCAAGGCCGATCTCCGTTCCGCGCTCAGTGGAGCAGATGACGTGGTCGGCCTCCTGGGCGCCGGTGCCGGCAGGGTCGAACCACAGGTCGCGCGCGGCGTAGGTGAACTTCACCGGAATGATGGTGGGCATGCGAGTGCCTCCTTTATGGAAAGCAGCATAGCCTCAAGGGCCAGCTGCGGCGATACGTTGTGGGCGAGGTCCTCCGCCGCCGCGGAGCACGCCGCCAGGGCGCGGGTGACGCCGCCCACGCCAGTTGCCGCGGCAATGCGCTCGATGGCGGCCGCGGCGTCCTCGTTCACGATCTTGCGGGAGACGTCCTCGCAGCGAACGAGCACGTCACGAAGGACGGACTCCGTAGCTGCAAGAACCTCCATCATACCCGAACGCTCTCGGGCGGAGAGCTCGCGCTTGTTTGCGTCCTCGAGCTGCTTGAGCGCCGCCGCGGTGAGGAAGTCAGAGGACTCGTCTAGCGCCTCCTTCTGGGCGGCGGCCACGTCGGCCAGCGGGAGCTTTGCCTCCTCCACTATCTGGCGGGCCGCCTGGAGCACGTCCCAGGAGTCGTCCCTTGCCAGCTGGTCAAGCGTGCTCACCACCAGGCGGCGCACCTGCCTTCTGCCGGGCGAACTCAGGAACTCGACGGCGTGGGAGGCGGAGCCCGCCACGGAGAGGGCGATGGCAGCCTCCTGCGGGGTTGCCGCGGCCTCGCGCTGGACCCGGGCAAGGGCCACCTCCGGCGGCACCGACGAGAAGGGCACCACCTGGCAGCGAGAGACGATGGTGGGCAGAAGGCTTGCCACCGTGCGCCCACAAAGGATGAAGGTCACGCCGGCGGGCGGCTCCTCAAGGGTCTTGAGCAGCGCGTTTGCCGCCGTTCCGCGCAGAAGCTCGGCCCGTTCCAGCACGTAGACCTTGGAGGGGGCGCGCATGGGGGCAAGCTGGGCGTCGGCGATGACCTCGCGCACCTGGTCGGCAAGGTAGCCTACGGCCGACGCCGGGGCGTACCAGTGGACGTCGGGGTGCGTCTTGTGCGCCACGCGGCGGCACTCGTCGCACGAGCCGTCTCCCCCGTTGGGGCAGACGATGCACTTTGCCAACGCGCAGGCAGCCTCGTGCTTGCCCGAGCCCGGGGCGCCTACAAAGAGGTAGGCATGGCTGAGACGCCCCTCGACCACCGCACGGGCCAGGAAGTCGCGCACGCGCGGCTGGTCCGAGAGGCCCGCCAGCGCGGCCGGAACGTCCGTCGGCGCGTTGCCCATCACGCCTCACCCCTGCCGTCGAGAAGCCCATCCACCAGAGGCGCAGCCTCGTCCACAAGGCGCCCGAGGACCTCCTCGGTGCTGCCCGTGGCGTCGACCACGTGTACGCGGCCCGACTCGGCCGCCGCAAGGTCGAGGTAGCCCTGGCGCACGCGCTCCTGGAAGGCCACGCCCTCGGCCTCAAGGCGGTCCGCCCCGCCCCTGGTGGCGCGGGCAAGGGCGTCCTCGGTGTCCATGTCCAGCACCAGCGTGAGGTCGGGCGTGACGTCGCAGCTGCCCAGGGCGTTTGCCTGGCTGATGACCCGGGCGTCCAGGGCGCGACCCGCGGCCTGGTAGGCATAGGTGGAGTCATAGAATCGGTCGCACAGCACCACGGCGCCGCGGGCGAGCGCGGGCTCGATGACCTGACGGACCAGCTGGGCGCGGGACGCCTCAAAGAGAAGGAGCTCGCACTCGGGGGCCATCTCGGCGTTGTCAGGATCAAGCACGAGCGCGCGGATCTTCTCGCTTATGGACGTGCCACCAGGCTCGCGCAGGCGCACGACCTCGCGGCCGGCCGCCTGGATGGCGTCGGCCAGCAGGGCGACCTGCGTGGACTTGCCACAGCCGTCCGCCCCCTCGAGAGTGATGAACGTGCCCCGCATAGCGCCTCCGCCTTCCGATTGCCTAACCCATATAGGATATACGCCTTACGCGATCTGCGCCAAAAGCGCAGGATCGATCCGCACCTCGAGCAGGTCCTCCATCCGGCATCCCAAGACTGCGGCAAGGCTTGCGACCGTCGCGGCCTGCGCGTGGTTGACGTCCTTCTTGCGCTGCTCGTACATCTGGATGGAGCGCAGCGAGACCTTGGAGCGAAAGGCCAGCTCCTGCTGGGAGAGACCGGCCTCCCTGCGAAGCGCCGCCAGCCGCGTGGGGCCAGACAGCCGTTCCCTCTCCACGCGCCGCGCGGCCAGTTGCACGAACTTTGACTCATCGGCCTCGTGGTAGGGGTGGTACAGGCTCACTACCGCGTCATAGGGCACCGCCGAGAAGAGCTCGCCAAACGTCACGCCAAGCTCCCACTGGGCACGCGCGACGACCCAGCCCGCCCAGTAGTCGGGCGTCTTCTCAAAGCGGAAGCGAGGCTCCGTCCCCCTGGCATCGCCGTAGCCAAGCTCGTGCGAGAGCTCCCAGAAGAGCTCCACACCAGAGAGGCCTCCCAAGACGCGCGGGTTGCCGCGCCCGAACTCCCGCCCGACGGCGCTCATGGCAAAGAGCTCCGCAACCTCGCTGCCCTCGGCGCCGTAGTCGTTGACCGCAAAGTCAAAGAAGCAGGCGAGCTCCGTCATGGCGTCCGCAAGGTAGAGCTCATCGTAGGCGCTCATCGTCTTTGCCCACCCTCCCCGAGATCAGGTCCAGCACGTATATGCCCTCCGGGTCAAAGCCGGGGCCCTCCGAGAACGCTTTTCTGGCCTCAAGGTCCCTGCGTTTGCGCCGAGGGTAGAAGCAGCGCGCGGGTGCGGGTTCGAAGTCGACGTATTCCAAGCTCTCAAGCGCCCGCGGCGTCCGCAAGGCGACCTGGCGGCCCAGGCCTCCAAGCCTCATTGCCCAGCTCAGCTGCTCCACGCTCAGCGAGTTTGAGATGAACTGCCTCACAAAAGAGAAGTACGAGTCATCGGCACGATACCCACAGATGACGTCGTATCCCGATAGGTCGACCGGGTAGTTCTCCCTAATCCACTCCGCAGCCTCAAGTGCCACGGGAGAGCCCAGGTTGACGACCCTGTGAGTCAGAAGGACGCTCAGCCACTCAAGCACCGACCGGGTGCCGGCGTCAAGGTCCAAGACTGTGAGCCCATCCAGGTCAAGCTCGTACCGGTTGGCCACGCCGTCAATCTCCTCGCAGCGGCACGCCCATTCCCTTGCGAGCTCAAGGTGCTCGGTCATGTAGAACGCACGGCCGTAGTCGTTGTTCTCGCGACAGAACGAGAGGTCGGGATGCCTGACAATCATCGTCGATCCATGCCAGAGCTCCATGAGTGCCTCCCGTCACTATCACTATGGTGATAGTCTATCAGATTCCACAAAAAGAGGCCGGCACGTGGCCGGCCCCGTGGTGACGATCTTCTCGCTTGCTAGGCCTTCTTCTTGGTCGCGGCCTTCTTGGCGGCGGGCTTCTTGGCCGAGGCCGCCTTGGCGCCGGTCCCGCGACCGCGGCCGCGGCCGGCGGCGGCCTTCTTCTCCCTGCCCGGGCAGTCCATGTTGGGGCAGAGCTTCCACGGGCCGCGCGCCGTGGTCACGATGACCATGGGGGCGCCGCAGTCCGGGCACTCCTCGCCCGTGGCCTCGAGCTTGCCGCGCTGGGGCAGCGGGTAGCTGGTGCCGCAGTCGTCGTAGTTGGTGCAGCGGATGAAGCGCTTGCCCGTGCGCTCGGACTTGTGGGCGATGAGCTTGCCCGTGCGGCCCGCTTCGGCGCAGGCGTGGCAGACGCCAACCTCCACGTCAGGCTCGCGGTTGGTGGGGCAGGCGGGGTTGATGCAGGTCTCGTACGCCTTCTGGCGGAAGGGCTGGACCTTGATGCGCGGGGCGCCGCAGTCTGGGCAGACGGCGGCCTCGCCTTCCAGGGCCTCGATGCGGCCCTGCGGCAGCGGGTAGGTGACGTCGCAGTCGGGCCAGCCCATGCAGCCGGCAAAGCTGCCACGGGTCTTTGCGCTGGTCTTGACCACGAGGTCGCGCCCGCACTTGGGGCACACGCCAATCTTGGCGTCAGCCGTGACGGCGTCGGCGATGGCCTCGGAGAGGTCCTCGGTGTGCTCGATCAGCCCGTCCATCATGCCGGCGAGAAGCGCGCGCGAGTGGGTGACCACCTGGGTCTGGGTGTCGGTGCCCTCGGCGACCTTGGTCATGTCGTCCTCAAGCTCGCTGGTCATCTCGGGCGTGGTGATGCGCGGCGCGTAGGTGTTGAGCGCGTCGATGATGGCCATGCCCAGCTGGCTGGGCTCGCACGGGTCGTTCTTGAGGTACTTGCGCTGGTAGAGCGTGTCGATGATGCTCGCACGCGTGGACTTGGTACCCAGGCCGCGCTTCTCCATCTCCTGGATGAGCTTGCCCTGGCTGTAGCGCGCGGGCGGCTCGGTCTGCTTGGCCAGGAGGTCCATCTTCTGCACGTCGCAGACGTCGCCCTCGTGGAGCTCGGGCAGCTGGTCGTCCTTCTTGAGGCCATAGGGGTAGATGGAGCGGAAGCCCGGGTTGGCAAGCACGTTGCCGGAGGCCTGGAAGGGCTCGCCGTTGACGTCGAAGGTCACCTTGGTGCCCTCGATGGTGGCGGGCCCCATGAGGGTGGCCAAAAAGCGCCGGGCGATGAGGTTGTAGAGCTTCCACGCCGCAGGCTGGAGCTTCTCGGGGTCGGCCGCGCCCGTGGGGTAGATGGGCGGGTGGTCGGTGGTCTCCTGCTTGCCGCGCGTTGCGGTGAGCTTGGGCTGGGAAAGAAGCGCCTTGCAGGTGGGCGCGTACTGCGGGACCTTGGAGATGGTGCGCACGCAGTCCTTGAGGTCCAGCGAGCTGGGGTAGACGGTGTTGTCCACGCGCGGGTAGGAGATGAGGCCGTCCATGTAGAGGCTCTCGGCCAGGCGCATGGTGCGCGCGGGGCTGATGCCCTCGGCGGCCGCGGCGGCCTGGAGGCTCGTGGTGTTGAAGGGCGCGGGCGGGCGCTGGGTGCGGCTCTTGCGCTCCACGGCGGTCACGCGCGCCTCCTTGGCGCCCGCCACGTTGGCGTACGCGGCGTCGGCGGCGTCCTTGTCCCAGAAGCGGGCCGTGGTGTGGCTGACCTTGAAGGGTTCCTCCTCGCCGTGGCTGGCCTCGCCAGAGATCACCCAGTAGTCCTCGGGCTTGAAGGCCATGCGCTCGCGCTCGCGCTCGACCACGAGGGCGAGCGTCGGCGTCTGCACGCGGCCGGCGGAGCGGGTGTTGCCAAAGCCCGAGAAGCGGGCCGTGGTGAGGTAGCGCGTGAGGACGGCGCCCCAGATGAGGTCGATGTACTGACGGCTCTCGCCGGCGTCGGCCAGGTCCTGGTCAAGCTCGACCAGGTTGTTGAAGGCGTGGTCGATCTCGGCCTTGGTGAAGGCGGAGTAGCGCGCGCGGGAGACGGGCACGTCGGGAGCCACCTCGCGGATCTGGCGCAGGGCGTCGGAGCCGATGAGCTCTCCCTCGCGGTCGAAGTCCGTGCCGATGACGACGGAGTCGGCCTTCTTGGCGAGGTTCTTGAGCGAGCGGATGATGCCCTTCTCGGCCGGGGTCTTCTCGATGGGGGCCCAGACCAGGTACGGGAGGCTGGCGATCTTCCAGCCCTTGATGTCGATGCCGTCCTTTAGGTAGGGCTTGCGCTTGGTGTCGTAAGGCGGGCGGGCGAGGCCGTCGGGGACGTCAGCAGGAAGGACCTCGCCCTCGGCCGTCACGCCAAACCAGCCCTCCTCGTCGTTGAACTTGAGCTCGGGCGGGAAGTCGGGCTGCAGGATGTGGCCGCGCAGGCCGATGGTCACGCAGTCCTCCCCGCCCCTGCGGAAGCGGTAGACGGGGGTGTCGTAGACCTTGTCGGCCTTGGGCTTGCCGGAGTCAGAGAGCAGGCGTGCGATCTGGCCGGCAGCGTCGTTCTTCTCGGTGACGATGAGCTTCAAGGGTGGTCCTTACGTGGGTCTTAGTCGTTGTCCAGGGCGTGCTGCTCGTAGTCCGCGCGGGACCACTTGAGGGCGGCCTTGCCGTCGCGGGCGATGATGATGTAGCGGGCCACGGCCAGGGCGACCTCGTAGAGGGCGATGAGCGCGGCGAACATCAGCAGCATGGTGATCGGAGAGGCGTCGGGCGTGACCACGGCGGAGAGGATCATGAGGGCGACGTAGACGTAGCGCCACTGGGAGCGGAACGTCTTGTACGGCACGACGTGCAGGATGGAGAGGTAGAAGATGACCAGCGGCAGCTGAAAGGCAATGCCAAAGCCGATCTCCAGCATCATGTAGATGTTCAGGTAGTCCTCGGCGTTGGCCAGGTTCTGGGCAAACTCGAAGCTCTGGTCGAGCAGCCAGCCAAAGGCGGCGGACTGGATGACAAAGTAGCAGAAGATCATGCCCAGGAAGAACAGGACGACCATGGCCGCCACGGTGGGCACGACCCACTTGCGCTCGCTGGGCTTGAGCGCCGGCAGGAAGAAGCCCATGACCTCCCAGATGATGATGGGGGCGCAGATGATGACCGAGAAGAACAGGGCCACCTGGAAGCGGATGGTGAAGCCGCCCAGTGCGGTGAAGACGTAGAGGTCGCCCCCGCGCATGGCCTCGCGGATCTGGTCCATCATGAGCTCGATGAGGGCCGGGGTGGCAAAGTACACCACGATGGCGCAGACGAGAAGCGACACCACGATGATGGTGAGGCGGCGGCGGAGCTCTCCGATGTGGTCGAAGAGCGGCATGCGTGCGGGTCCGATCGGCATGGCTTCTAGGCCTCCTTCTGGTTCTGGTCGTCAGCGGGGGCCTCGGTCTTGGCGGGGCGCTTCACGGCGTACAGGTCTGCGGCGGTGAGGGGCTTGCTCTCCTCGGGTTGCGCAGCGGGCTCGGCGGGGGCAGGGGCAACGGGCGCCTCGGCGGCGGGGGCGTCGGCATCGGCGCTGGCGTCATCGGCCGCGGCCTCGGTCTCGCTGGCGGCTGCGGCGGCCTCGGCGGCCTTGGCCTCCTCGGCGGCGCGACGCTCGGCCTCAAGACGGGCCTTGCGCTCGGCAAAGGTCTCGGAGCGCTTGGCGGCAGGCTTGCCCTCGCCGCCCTCGATGTCGGCGTCCTCCTCGAACTCCTCAGAGCGCTTGCGGTTGGGCTTCTTGTCGCCCATGGCCTCTGCGGCCGGGTCGACGATCTCGGTCTGGACGACCTGGGTGAAGCCCTCCTGGGCGTTCCTGAACTGGCGCAGGGCGCGGCCGAGGGTCTTGCCCATTCCCGGAAGCTTGTCGGGCCCGAAGATCATGAACGCGAAGATCAGGATGAGCGCAAGCTCTGTCTCTCCGATTCCAAACACTGGTGAATCCTCCGTCTAACGTACGGCTTTGGCCCCGAGGGACCCTTGCTTTGGGCCGGTGCGCCCAGACGAGGCCTTACGCCTCGCGGATGTTGAGGTCCTTCTCCACGCCGAGCATGCCGAGGACGCGGGCGACGTTTCTCTGCGGACGGGCCACCACCAGCGTGGCGCCCTGCTCCTGCGCGCGGTGGGCGGCGCCCACCAGGACGCCGATGCCCGTGGAGTCAATGTAGGGGACGTCCGCCAGGTCAACGACGAGCTCGCCGGTGGTCTCGGGCAGCTTGGCGTCGATGGCGTCCCTCAGCTCGGAGGCGTTGGAAACGTCCACCTCCCCCGCCACCTTGACGAGAACGGCGTCTGCTTCCTGGGAAATCGCGATGTTGAGTGCCATGGTGTTCCTCCTTGTGACGCTAGAGGCTGGTGCCGGAAAGGTTGGCCAGGGTGTCCGAGAGGCCCTTCACGCCGGTGGAGCCGGTGGTGGAGCTGCCGGACGTGGTGGCGCTGGTGGAGTCGGTGGTGCCGGCACTGCTCGACGCGGCCGAGTCCATCGCGGAGATGCGCTGGGTGGCGTAGGTCTTTGCGCCGTACTCGTCGTCGGCGTCTGCCTCCTGCGCCTTCTGGTAGGCCTCGCGCGCTTGGTCGGAGTTACCCGCGGACTCGTAGAGCATGCCGAGGTTTGCCCAGGCGGGACCGTAGTCGGGCATGTCCTGGGTGAGCTGCTCCAGGGCCGCCGTGGCCTCGGAGGTCTCTTCCTCGTAGTACTGGCAGAGGGCGCGGTCCACGCGGACGGCGCTGGAGTCCTTGAGGGCCAGGTACTGGTCGTAGTACGAGATGGCTTTCTCAAGAAGCTCGTTGGCATGGGAGGTGGAGGCGTCGGTGGAGCCGGAGTAGCGCACGGTCACGCCCCAGGCCATGTAGTCCTTGCCCAGGTTGAGCAGGGTGGCGAGGTTCTGGGAGTCCGAGGAGAGCTTGGTCTCCAGCGCGTCCACCAGGGGCTGGTACTTCTCGTCTGCCTGGGCGACGGCGTCGGTGGTGCCATCGGAGGAGTCAGAGGAACTGCCGGAGTCGGAGGAGTCCGCACTTGAGCCGGAGTCTGCCGACTGGCTCTGCGAGGAGGAGTCCTGCGAGCTCGACGTGCCGACGATGGCGGCGATGGAGGGCAGCATCATGGAGAGGGCCATGAGAACGGCGAAGACCGTGAGCGCGACCTTGGCGCCAAGGGACATGCCGTCCTTGGGCTTGGCCGACTTGGCCTGCGCCTCGGCGGCGCCCTTGGCCCGCTTTGCCTTGGCGCTGACCTGCTTCTTGTTGGTCTTCTTGGACATGTAAGACGTGCCTTTCGTTGCTTTTGCCGCCTTGCGGCGGTACCCGTAACTATCTAGAGTACGTCACTTTGCCCCGAGCGCGCCAGTCTTGCCCGGTCGGCGGCAACAAACACAGAAAAGGGGCCTTCGGGCGAGAAACCCGAAGGCCCCGGAGGCTACCTGGCCTCGGCAGCCAGGCGTGCGGAGACGAGCTTGACCGCCACGACGAAGACGTCGAGCGCCTGGCCCAGCTCCTCGAGGGTGGGGAAGGTCGGCGCGATGCGGATGTTGGTGTCCTTGGGGTCCTTGCCGTAGGGCCAGGTGGCGCCGGCCGGGGTGAGCTTGACGCCCAGCTCTGCGGCGAGGCTCACGATGGCCTTGGCAGAGCCCTCGGGACCGTCGAAGGAGACGAAGTAGCCGCCGCAGGGGTGCGTCCAGGTTGCCACGCCCAGGTCGGCCAGGCCCGCGGTGAGCTTCTCCTCCACAAGGGCGAAGCGCGGTGCGACGATGGCCGCGTGCTTCTCCATGTGGGCGCGCACGCCGGCAGCGTCCTTGAGGAAGCGCACGTGGGCGAGCTGCGAGATCTTCTCGGGAGAGACGCGCATGCTCGCGAAGGCGGCGCGGACCTCGGCCATGTCGGCGGGGCTGGCCGTCATGTAGGCCATGCCGGAGCTGGGGAAGGTCACCTTGGCGGTGGAGCCGAACTCGTAGACGAGGTCGGCGGCGCCGGCCTCCTCCAGGGCATCGAAGATGTTGAGCAGGCGGTCGCCCTCGCCCTTGAAGGTGTGGACGCAGTAGGCGTTGTCCCAGAAGATGCGGAAGTCGGGGGCGGCGGGCTTCAGGTGGGCGAAGGCGCGCACGACCTCGTCGGAGTAGGTGATGCCGGTGGGGTTGGCATACATGGGGACGCACCAGATGCCCTTGACGGAGGGGTCCTCCTCCACGTAGCGGCGGACGATGTCCATGTCGGGGCCCTCGGCCGTCATGGGAACGGGGACGTTCTCGATGCCGTAGCGGGCGGTCACGGTGAAGTGGCGGTCATAGCCCGGAGCGGGGCACAGGAACTTGACCTTGCCCTGCTGGCTCCAGGGCTTGTTGCCGCCGATACCGTGCGTGTAGGCGTTGCAGACCACGTCATGCATGAGGTTCAGGCTGGAGGAGCCGTTGACGATGACGTTCTTCTCGTCGACGCCAAGCAGCTCCGCGGCGAGGCGGCGTGCGGAGGGAAGGCCCTCGGGGCAGCCGTAGTTGTCGGCGGCCACGCCCTCGTCGGAGAGGTCGGACTCGGAGCCAAGCAGGTCCAGCATGGGGCGGGAGAGCGCCGTCTGCTGGGGACTTGGCTTGCCTCGGGCCATGTCGAGCTTGAGGTCGAGGGCCCTAAGGTCGTCCGCCTGCTTCTCAAGGTCTGCGATGGCGGCCTTGAGCTCTGCGTCGTTCATTGCCTCGTATGCGTTGGGCATGGTTCCTCCTAGGTCGGTGGCTGAGTGCGAGTATAAGGCCGTGGCCGCGTGGGAGCTGCTACCATGAGACGTCCCGACAACAATTGCTAACAGGCAGATCGCAGGCAGGAGAGACCATGGGCATCTCGTTTGACTTTCGCTCGGAGGACTACGGCGAGCTCCAGCACCTGGTGGACGCCCTGTTTGCGCCCGGCGTCTCGCGCTACGCCACCGTCACCAAGCTGGACGTGCTCATGCGCGCCGAGGCCTTCGACCTCTGCACAGACCTCACCGAGGTCATTGACCTGTTGCCCTCCGCCACCTTCACGCGCACGCAGCTGTGCGACCAGATGAACTCCATCCTCTCCGGCCACGGCTGGGGAGGCGTCTACGGCACGGTGGAGTAGGCCGGAGAGGCATTTATCCGGCGACGGAAAGCCGTTTTTCACGAACCCTGCGAAAATGGCGTGCTACTACACAGTTTGAGTTAAGCCCCCCCATTTTCATGCATTTGCGCTACAGCAGCCCCAAGTGGCGGCCTCGCACCCTCACGCCAACGCGACCGCAGACAGAAAAGGGGCCGCCATCGCATGGATGGCGGCCCCTCCTTGCAGGCAATCTGCGCAAAGCTCGGCGAGAACTACTCGTCCTCCTCCAGGGCGGCGGCAATCTCGTCGGTGATGTTCATGGTGTGGTAGACGTTCTGGACGTCCTCAAGCTCGTCGAGGCGGTCGACAAGGCGCTGGACCTTCTTGGCGTCCACGACGGAGACGTCGGTCGGGGTGGTGGGGACCATGGTGAGCTCGGAGCCCTTGACCTCGATGCCCTGGGCCTCCAGGCCCTTCTGGACGTCCTGCATCTTGTCGTAGGCGGTCCAGACGATCCACTGCTCGCCGGCGTCCTCGTAGTCCTCGCCGCCAGCCTCGGCCACGGCCATCATGAACTCGTCCTCGTCCACGGCGTTCTCGCGGTCGGCGACCTTCTTCTCGTCGGACTTGATGATCTTGTCGACGGCGATGGAGCCCTTGCGCTCGAACTGGAAGGCAACGGAGCCGGCGGTGCCCAGGGAGCCGCCCGCGTGGGTGAAGGCAGAGCGCACGTCAGCGGCGGTGCGGTTCTTGTTGTCGGTCAGGCAGTCGACGTAGACCGCGACGCCCGCGGGGCCGTAGCCCTCGTAGGTGATCTCGGTGTAGACGGCGGCGTCGGCGCCGGCGCCAAAGGCCTTGTCGATGGCGGCCTTGATCTTGGCGTTGGGCATGGAGACCATGCGGGCACGGGCCACGGCGGCAGCCAGGGAGGCGTTGTTGTCGGGGTTGGGGTCGCCGCCGAGCTTGGCGGCAACGGTGATGTTACGGGAAAGCTTGGAGAAGAGCGCCGAGCGCTTAGCGTCGATCGCGGCCTTCTTGTGCTTAGTGGTAGCCCACTTAGAGTGTCCGGACATGCACATCTCCTTTGGTTTGCGGCTGCGGTGCCGCGCACGGCATGAAACGTTCACATGCTATAGGAAAGTAAGCCTGCGTGTAAAGCGTCTGTTGAAGTCGTGACAATACCTGCAAATTGAGAATCACTGACGCCGAGGACACGCCTTTGGGGTATGTGTACACGGTCCGCACCCTAGTGCCGGGAGGTCTTTTTTGGTCGCCAACCTCTGTATGCTCGCCGCCATGACGGCTGCCGTCGTGCTCTGCTCGTTCGTCGCGAGCTTGATTCCGGGCCGCCCCGTTCCCGAGGTCGTCTTTTTCGTCGTGGCCGGCGTCGTTCTCGGCCCGGGCTGCCTGGGCGTCGTCAACGCCACCCCTGGCCTTGACCTGGTGGGTCGCCTCGGCATGGGCCTGCTCTTCCTCATGGCCGGCTACGAGCTCGACCTTCGCGAGCTCACGGGCTCCATGGGCCGCCACGCCGCGCTGTGCTGGGCGGTCTCGTTCGGCGCGGCGCTGCTGCTTACGCCCGCGCTCGGGCTCGGCCTCGACCAGACGGGCGTGGCCGCGTTCTCCATCGCGCTGACCACCACGGCCTACGGCACCCTCGTGCCCATCATGCGCGACCGCGAGCTGGGCGGCACGAGCGTCGGGGAGGTCATCGAGTCCTACGGCGCCATGGGCGAGATCCTGCCCGTCGTGGCGATGTCTTTGCTCCTCTCCCCCAGCCGCAGCCTCGGCGCGAACGTCGCCGTGCTCGTCGGCTTCGTCGCGTTCTGCGTCTTCGTCGCCTCGCGCGGCCGCTGGGCGGCCGAGATGGGCTCGCGCCTCTCGCGCTTCCTGCACGAGAACGCCGAGAGCAGCTCGCAGCCCACGCTGCGCGCCGTCGTCGCCCTTCTTTGCGCGCTGCTCGCGATCGCAGCGGTGCTCGACCTCGACGCCGTGCTCGCCGCGTTCGCCGCGGGCTTCATCCTTCGCCACGTGACGCCCGACGAGCACGGCCACCGCCTCATGGACAAGGTCGAGGCGCTCGGCAACGGCCTGTTTGTCCCGGTGTTCTTCGTGTACTCCGGCATCGGCATCGAGCTTTCGGCCGTCGGCGAGCAGCCCGGCCTGCTCGTGGGGTTCGTGGCGCTTCTGCTGCTCATCCGCGCGTTGCCGCTGCTGGCCTCGCTCGCCCTCGCTCCCGAGACGCGCACCATGCCGCTCGGCGAGAAGATCTCGGCGTCGCTGTACTGCACGATGGCGCTTCCGCTCATCGTGGCCCTCACCGAGGCGGCCGCCGCCTGCGGCGCCATGGATGAGCAGATGGCGAGCGTGCTCGTGTGCGCGGGCGCCCTCACCGTGCTCGTGATTCCCATAATTACGAGCCTTTCCGTCCGCGCCGTCGCGGCGCACCCCGTCGACGCCGTCCACGAGGTCATGGAGCACCCCCGCGACCTACGCGAGATCGTCCACGAGCACCACGTTCACGCGCACGAGGTCGCCGAGGAGCTGCGCGAGGAGCGCCGCCACCTCCACGAGGAGGGCGTGCAGCTGAGTTCCGCGGACTTCTTGGCAAGAAGGGCGGAGCTTCGCCGCAGGCATCGGCGCCGGTAGACCGGAAGAGGGGCGGGCAAGCTCCCGTCAGCGGGCCGTGAGGTCGTACTTGGCGACGACGCGACGGATGGCACGGCCCCACGGAAGCCAGATCACAGCAAGAAACCCGGCCGTCGCGATGCCGTGGACGATGTCGAGCGGGGCGCCCGCGACGTAGGCGGCGACCACGGCAGGCCAGGTGAGCGGCCGAACAAAGCCGAGCACGTAGTACCCGTTGAGAATCGCGCCGTACATAAGGGCGCTTATAAATCCCCAAGCGTACAGCGCCCACCCGCGCTCAAGCGCGCCGCGATCGTAAAAGACGCCGCCGAGGTATCCGACAAGCCCCCACGCGTACATCTGCCAGGGCGTCCACGACCCCTGCCCAAAGAAGAAGTTCGACACGAGGGCGGCCACCGCGCCGACCACGAACCCCGAGCGGCGCCCGAGGGCGGCGCCCGCCACGATGGCGATGGCGCTCACGGGCTTGACGTCGGGGATCGGCGCGAAGAGCACGCGCCCGGCGGCGGCCGTCGCCGCGAGAACGGCGGTGGGCATGAGCTGCCGCAACGGCGGCCGCGACGCCTCGAAGCTCGCAAAGAGGAGGCCGACCGCGAGCACGGCCACCGCGAGCGTGAGGCCGGCCGTCACGTTGAGCCCCGCCGCGGCGGTCGCGACCATGACCGCAGGGACGGCAAGAAGGGCAGGCAGCTCGAGCGCGCGGAGCGCGCGCGGGGCCGCCTGGGCGAGCGCGCGCCTCATCGCGAGCCCCTCCCATAGAGCCACGACGCCGCAAAGAACTCCGCCGTGGTCTCGGTCGAGGTCAGGCAGCCGTCGAACAGAAGCGAGACGCGGTCGGCGACGGCCTCGACGAACGCCATGTCGTGCGTGGCAAGAAGGACCGTCGCGCCGGCGTCTCGGGCGGCGCCGACGGCATGGACGACCCACGCGCGGGCAGCATCGTCGAGCCCCTTGGTCGGCTCGTCGAGGAGCAGCAGGCCCGGCTTGCAGAGCAGCAGCTTCTGCAGCGCGAGCATCTGCTGCTGGCCGCCGGAAAGGTCGTACGGGTGGCGGTCGGCGGCGTTTGCAAGCCCGAGCTCCCCGAGCGCGGCGTCGACCTCCGCGGCGCCGTACCCCGAGCCGGCCGCCCACTCCGTGAGCTCGTCGCGCACGGTCTCGCACGCGAGGACCGCCTTGGGCGACTGCGGCAGGAGCGCCTGCGAGCGCGCGAGGGCGTTCTTCACGCGGCCCTTCTGGGCTCGGGCGACGCCGGCAGCGAGCGAAAGCAGCGTCGACTTGCCGGAGCCGTTGCCGCCCACGAGCGCGCACACTTCTCCTTGAATGAGGCGAAGGTCAAGGCCGCGAAGCACCCAGTCGCCGTCGCGGTCGTAGCGAAGCCACGCCTCGCGCACGTCGACGGCGGCGGCGCCCTCTGGCGCCTCTCGCGCGGGCAGCGCGGCCAGCGGGCGCGGTTTGGCGAGCTCGGAGAGCTCCACCTCGTGCACGCGCCCCTCCCCCACCGCGAAGGCGCAGGTGGCGTACTCGGCCATCGCTTGCGGCGCGTGCGTGGCCACCACGACGGTGATGCCGAGCTCGCGGTTCGCGCGGAAGAGAAGCCCCAGGAAGGCCTTCTCGGCTATGGGGTCGAGCATGCTCGTCGGCTCATCGAGCAGAAGCAGCCGCGGGCGCATGGCGAGCGTCGCCGCGAGGGCGAGCGTCTGGCGCTGGCCACCGGAAAGCTCGGAGGTCTGCGCGCGGAACCACGGTCCCATGCCGAAGAAATTGCAGGTCTCGGCCACGCGGCGGCGCATCTCGTCGGCGGGGACGCCGAGGTTCTCGAGGCCGAAGGCCATCTCGTGCCAGACGGTGTCGCACACGATCTGGTTGTCGGGGCTTTGGAACACGTAGCCCACCGCAGCGGCAGACTCCGCCGGCGAGAAGGACCGGACGTCGGCGCCGAAGGCGAGGACCTCGCCCGTGCGATCGCCCGCCGGCGCGATCTCGGGCTTGGCAAGGCGCAGCAGGGTCGATTTGCCCGAACCTGTGGCGCCTGTGAGCAGCGCGAACGCGCCGTCCGGAACGACGAGCGACGCACGGTCGAGCACAGGGGCCACGCCTCCGGGGTAGGTGAGCGTGAGGTCGCGGACCTCGAGCGCGGGCATGGCGGCGCATCCCCGCGCGGGCTTCTTTCCAGGCAGCGTCATTCCAGTCCCCTCCAACGGATGCGCTCGGTGACGGCCGCAACGGCCGGCAGCAGCATAAGCGCGGCGTAGGGCGCATAGCCCCACCAGCACACGAGCACGGGCATCACCGGGTAGAAGCTCCACTGCCCGCACGCGACGGCGGCGAGAAACGCGCAAAGAAGCGCGAGGACCACGACGCCGCAGGTCTTCGCCGCATCGGATTCGCGCAAGATGTCGGCCCGATAGCTCGTGCGGCGCGCGCCCGACTCCCAGCCGCGGGCGCGCATGGCGTCCGCGCGCTCAAGCGAGTCCTCGAGCGCCCAGGTCATCAGCTGGCCGGATTCCCGGGTCAGGCGCTCACGCAGGCCTGGCCGCGAGCCGGCGGCGCTGCACGCGGAAAGCGACGCCTCGACGCCGCGACTTCGGCGCAGCAGCTGAGGCGTGAGCTGTGAGGCCATCGATACCACGAGCGCGACCGAGGACGAGCCCCCGCGCCCGAGCGACAGCAACCGGTCCTGCGTGAGCACGGCCGCCGCGCCCTCAAACCACACGACGACGGACACCATGAGGGCGCCCATGACGGCTCCGTACGCGAGGCTCTCGGCGTACACGCACACAGGGCCGAGACGCGCAAGGAGCGTCGAGCCGGACGCAGAGAAGAGCGGGTTGGCGATGCACACGAGTGCAAGCATGGGCAGCTGCCAGCGCAAACCCAGAAGCGTCGCGCGCGGCCCGCGGGCAAGCGCCGAGAAAGCGAGCGCGCCCGTAAGCGAGAGCACCACGAGCACCGGCTGCACGGAGAACATCGTGAGCAGCAGGATCGACGCAAAGAGCGCCGCCGGCACGCACGCGTGGCACGCATCGAAGGCTATGTGCCTAGCTCTTCTCACCTCTACCCCTCTTGCTTGTTTCCAATGGGTCCGTTGCATTGTATAGAAGCGCGGGCGCCGACGAGGTTCCCGGCGCCCGCGCGCGAATGGCGTATGACGCCAAACAATCTAGTACTCGACGTTGGCGTACCACCAGTAGATGGACTCGC
>ERZ1034980.119-NODE-119-length-70042-cov-430.284110_pt1 | contig 70042 bp, 59 predicted proteins | sample MGYA00520622_ERZ1034980 | MGnify/ENA primary metagenome ERZ1034980 (study PRJEB33766, sample SAMN09781791) | gut metagenome | biome: gut microbiome | host: Homo sapiens | place: Madagascar | study: EMG produced TPA metagenomics assembly of the PRJNA485056 data... | reverse complement strand
GAGAAAAGCCATCGAGCAACTGCAAGAAGTAACTAAAGTAGACAAAACAGCATTAGAAAAATTGGTCGAAGAAAACCAAAACCGAAACGAAAGCGACTATACAAAAGAAAGTTGGAAAGTCTTCACTAAGGCAATGGAATTAGCCCAAGCGGTGTTAACAGATCCAAAAGCAACGCAAGCCGAAGTAGACGATGCAGTTCAAGCAGTGAGAAAAGCCATCGAGCAACTGCAAGAAGTAACTAAAGTAGACAAAACAGCATTAAAAAAATTGGTCGAAGAAAACCAAAACCGAGTTGCAAGTGGTTATACGGCAGAAAGTTGGCAAGTGTTCCGCAAAGCGTTGGAAGCAGCGCAAGCAGTGTTAGCTGATTCAAATACTACGCAAGCTGAAGTAGACGAAGCAATCCAAGCAGTGAATAAAGCCATCGAACAACTGCAAGAAGTAACTAAAGTAGACAAAACAGCATTAAAAAAATTGGTCGAAGAAAACCAAAACCGAGTTGCAAGTGGTTATACGGCAGAAAGTTGGCAAGTGTTCCGCAAAGCGTTGGAAGCAGCGCAAGCAGTGTTAGCTGATTCAAATACTACGCAAGCTGAAGTCGAACTAGTGATGAACGATTTGGTGCAGGCCATCGAACAATTAGAGAATAAAGAAACTGCATCATCCTCTGAGGAAGATAAAAACATCAATAATAAAGCAGAGCAAGGTAAAAATACACAAGAGGGCAACAATGAAATAGGTAAATCTTCTATTAGTGAAGAGACCGGTAAGGAAGGTTTATTACCAAAAACAGGTGAAAAAAATAACCAAGTTATTCAAAAATTAGGATATACAATTTTATTAGTGGTATTCGTTAGCTTGTTCCTATTGAAAGGTCGAAAGGAATCTAAGAGGAGTTAAAATAAATTAGGCAAGTAATCTGATGAAAAACACAAGGTAAAATAAATAATCGTTTGTCTGTAGATGATTGAAATAGACAGTTGAACTTGGAACAAAAGCCTGTTCCAAGTTCAACTTTTTTCGTTTAATCTGTTTTCAGTTGTTATAGTAGCAGGAAAAGCTTTATTTTCTCCTATTGAAAAAGTCGTTTATATGATATTCAACAGAGAAAGAGAGAAGACTCATAACAAGTGTTTATTTTTTGATAGTTTCCATGATATACTTGGTAAGTTGAGATAGCTAGTTCGATCATTCCTCGAACAGGATGACGAATAAGATGATAATGATGTAACAGAAATGGAGTAAAACATGAATAACCCTAACTTAAAACAACAAGTAGATAACCGACGCACGTTTGCGATTATTTCCCATCCGGATGCTGGTAAAACAACGATTACTGAACAATTGCTTTTATTTGGTGGCGCAATACGTCAGGCAGGAACTGTCAAAGGGAAAAAGACTGGTAACTTTGCAAAATCTGACTGGATGGAAATTGAGAAGCAACGTGGAATCTCAGTTACCAGTTCTGTGATGCAGTTTGATTATCATGGTAAAAGAGTCAATATCTTAGATACCCCAGGGCATGAAGATTTTTCTGAAGATACGTATCGGACATTGATGGCTGTCGATAGTGCGGTTATGGTCATCGATAGTGCCAAAGGGATTGAAGCTCAAACAAAAAAATTATTCCAAGTCGTTAAAAAAAGAGGAATCCCTATTTTTACCTTTATCAATAAGTTAGATCGAGATGGTCGCGAACCATTAGAACTTTTAGAAGAATTGGAAGAGTTGCTCGATATCGAGTCTTATCCAATGAATTGGCCGATTGGTATGGGGAAAGGCTTAGAAGGACTCTATGATATCCACCATAATCGTATTGAGTTTTATCGTCCAGAAAACTATAATGATGAGCGCCTTGTTGCCTTGGATGAAGAAGGATTGCTGCCAGAAGGCCATCCTTTGACGGAAAATTCATTGTATGAACAAGTTCTTGAAGAAGTAGAATTGTTGAAAGAAGCAGGAGATTCTTTTAATGAAGAAAAAATTGCTCGGGGAGATCAGACACCGGTCTTCTTTGGTTCAGCGTTAACAAATTTTGGTGTGCAAACATTTTTAGAAACCTTCGTGGAATTAGCCCCTTCACCTTACGGACATCAAACACAATCAGGACAAGAAGTTAGTCCTTATGAAGAAGAATTTTCAGGTTTTGTCTTTAAGATCCAAGCCAATATGAATCCAGCTCACCGAGATCGGATTGCTTTTGTGCGAATCTGTTCTGGAACTTTTGAACGTGGGATGGATGTTCAATTAGAACGAACAGGTAAAAAATTGAAGTTAAGTAATGTGACGCAGTTTATGGCTGACTCAAGAGAGAATGTCGAGAATGCTGTAGCAGGGGATATTATCGGGGTCTATGATACAGGAAATTATCAAATTGGCGATACTCTTTATGAAGGGAAATTGAAGGTGGCGTATGAAGAGTTACCATCCTTTACTCCGGAATTATTTATGAAAGTCACTGCTAAAAATGTGATGAAACAAAAATCATTCCATAAAGGTATCTATCAGTTAGTCCAAGAAGGTGCGATCCAACTCTATAAAACTTATTTGACGGAAGAATACATCATTGGCGCAGTTGGACAACTTCAATTTGAAGTATTCCAATACCGGATGCTAAATGAATACAATGCAGAAGTGATTATGTCTCCTATGGGTCATAAAATTGCCCGTTGGATCGAGCCCGAAGATTTAGATGAGAAGATGAGTTCTAGTCGTAATATCTTGGCACGTGACCGTTTTGATCAGCCATTATTCTTGTTCGAAAACCAATTTGCTGAACGTTGGTTTGCTGACAAGTACCCAAATGTCAAATTAAAAAGTTTAATGTAAAGCGCTCATCACATGGTGGTGCTTTGGGAGTACTATGAAAATAGCCGGGAGAGAATAACTAAATAATCCGGAGGAATTTAATGATGATTAAAGTAATGTCGGTCTTTGGAACACGTCCAGAAGCAATAAAAATGGCACCTTTGATCAAAGCGCTGGAAAAAGATGAGCGCTTTGAATCAATCGTGACGGTTACAGGCCAGCACCGTGAAATGTTAGACCAAGTGTTAGAAGTGTTTGAAATTACTCCTGATCACGATCTAGATGTGATGAGTGTCAATCAAACACTCACCGCTATTACAACGAAAGTTCTTTTATCATTAGAACCAATCTTACAAGCAGAACAGCCTGATATCGTCTTAGTTCATGGAGATACGACCACAACATTTGCTGCAGCGACCGCAGCATTTTATCAACAAATTAAAGTCAGACATGTCGAAGCAGGATTACGAACTTGGAACAAATGGTCACCGTTTCCTGAAGAAATCAATCGGCAAGCCACAGATGTTTTAGCGGATCTCTACTTTGCGCCAACCAATGAAAGTGCTGATAATCTTAGAAGAGAGCACCACGATGAAGCAAACATCTTCGTTACTGGCAATACGGCGATCGATGCGATGAGGTACACGATCGTGGCGGATCAAAAAAGCGATCATCTTTCGAGCAGCTCCACTAAACAATTATTAGTAACAATGCATCGACGTGAGAACCTAGGCGAGCCAATGGCGAACGTTTTTCAAGCATTAGGAAGGATTGCTGAAGAATTTTCTGATGTATCCATTATTTTTCCGATGCATAAAAATCCTAAAGTACGAGAATTAGCTGATACTATTTTAGGACAATATGAGAATGTTCAGCTGATCGAACCATTAGATGTCATTGATTTTCACAATTGTGCAGCCAAAAGTTATCTTATATTAACTGATTCAGGCGGAGTTCAAGAAGAGGCACCTTCTTTAGGTGTTCCGGTTCTTGTCTTACGTGATACCACTGAACGACCGGAAGGTGTAAAAGCCGGAACTTTAAAACTCGTTGGTACAGACGAAGAGACAGTTTATGACGAGACAAAACAATTGTTAACTGATGTAAAGGCTTATGAAAAGATGGCACAAGCAAAAAATCCTTATGGAGATGGTTACGCAAGTCAACGAATCTTAGAGGCTATCGCAGCCTCATTTCATTGATTACAGGTTACCAAAAAAGCAAAAAAAACTTTCCAACAATTTTGGTGGAAAGTTTTTTTATTTTAAAGAAAAAATTGGTAAATTCTTTGAAATAAAATGAATTAAAATAAAGATGTGTACATATAAAAAGAAAAAAGGGGGAGTTGGATGGAAACACTGGAGCAACGAAAACAACGTAAAGCAAGAAAAAAGTTAGAAATGCAGCGTTTATGCAGGCTGTTAGATGTTGAAGGTTGGGAGCATAATGAATCGATCGTTAACGAAGTAAGAGCAATCGTTCGGCTAGGAAAAACACCAAAAAAAGAAACCAATCAATCTTAGAAGATCCAGCTCTATAAATGAGCTGGATCAAGGATAAAATCAAACATTATCCTTCGATCCTTCTAAAAAAGGTTTCTTTTTTTTGTTTATTTGTAATCATCACATTGCAACCTCAGTGTGGGGATGATGTTTCGGAATCGAGATTTCAACTAAGTCATCTAATTCAATTACTTGGATTTCGTTTTCTTGATATAGGGCGTCATGGATTTTATTGAGGAAGTACGTTTTGACTTCTTCAATTTCTTTGGGTTGTATTTTTCGTTTTTCATTAATCAGTAAAATCTCGTTATGTTCCGGTGCTTCAGTGTAAACAATCATTGTATTGCCTGCAGTGTAAACCTTCACCATATGAGCATCTGTATTTTCCAATTGGTTTAAAACCAAACGTGAATGACTATTCGTTACATTGACAAATTTCATGGCGCTCACCTCTTTTATGTAGATTTTAGATACAACTTAATTTCATTATAATTTTTTTCTAATGAAAAGAACAGTATTTTGCTTTTTGTCAAAAAACAATCAAAAATCCGCTTTGAGCAATGAAGCACCCGTGAGAAAAGCTGTCGCTTTTTCATGGGTGCTTCATTTTTTATCAGTCGCAAAGCGAAGTTTTTGTCAGATGTTTAGTTTGTTGGCTCGTTTGTCGTTTCTTTGACTAAACGTTCTGGTTTAGAAGTGATCACAATTTTTTCTTCTTTATCCAATTTTGCTTTTAGTTCATGGATTGAAGGATGGTCTAAATAAAATTCAGCAATTCCATCTTCGATTTGTTCTTGGATCGTTCGACGAAGAGGGCGTGCGCCCATTGCTGGGTCATAGCCTAAGTCAACAAGTTTTTCTTTGACATTTGTCGGCACTTCGATATGCAGTTGTTGTGCTGCTAACATTTCATTGACTTCATCTAGCATCAAGGTAACGATGGTCATTAAGTTTTCTTTTGATAGCGCACTAAATTCGATGATTCCATCGAAACGGTTCAAGAATTCAGGTGTGAAGTAATTGTTTAGTTGGTTTAAAACAGAACGAGTAACCCCTTCACGAGCTGCTCCAAAACCGACATTTGCTTCGACTTTACCTGTACCAGCATTACTTGTCATAATGATGATCGTATCTTTAAAGCTTACTGTCCGACCTTGTGCGTCAGTCAAACGGCCATCATCCAAAATTTGGAGGAACATGTGTAACACATCAGGATGTGCTTTTTCCACTTCATCCAATAAAATCAAGCTATAAGGATTACGACGTACTTTTTCAGTAAGTTGACCTGCCTCTTCATAGCCCACATAGCCAGGAGGAGAACCAATCAATTTAGATACACTGTGTTTTTCCATGTATTCAGACATATCAAAACGAATCATTGAATCTTCGGAACCGAATAATTCAAATGCCAGTTGCTTGGCTAATTCAGTTTTGCCGACACCAGTTGGACCTACGAATAAAAATGATCCGATAGGGCGGTTTTTCTTGCTCAAGCCAACCCGATTACGACGAATAGCTTTTGCCACACGATCTACGGCATCGTCTTGTCCAATCACATGTGCTTTTAGATCAGTCGCAAGATTCTTCAATTGTGTTTGCTCTTTTTCTTTTAGATCGCCAACGGGGATGCCCGTACGTTCTTCCACAATTTTTTCCATATCTTTTTCTGTGATAACAGGCGTTTCTTCATCTGTTAATTGACGTTCTTTCATCTTTTCTAATTTACTGATTTGGTCACGATAATAAGCGGCTTTCTCAAAGTCTTCTTCTTTAGAAGCTTGGATTTTTTGTTCCTGTGCTTCTTCAAGTTTTTTATCAATGGTTTTAGGATCAACGATTTGAATCGTTAAGTTTTTCTTTGAGCCAGTTTCATCAAGCAAGTCAATCGCTTTATCTGGTAAGAAACGATCTTGAACATAACGATTTGAGAGAATAGCTGCAGCTTCGATTGCTTCATCGGTATATTTGACGTGATGGTAGTCTTCGTAGCGTTTTTGCAATCCTTTTAAGATACTGATTGTTTCCTCAACAGAAGGTTCAACGACCCGAACCGGTTGCATCCGTCTTTCTAAAGCTGCATCTTTCTCGATGATGCGGTATTCATTTAATGTAGTGGCACCAACCATTTGTAGTTCGCCACGAGCTAGAGCTGGTTTTAAAATATTTCCCGCATCCATGTTCCCGTCACCAGCAGAACCAGCACCGACAATTTCATGGACTTCATCAATGAATAATATGACATTTTCAGCCTGCTTAATTTCTTCGATCAATTTTTGCATCCGTTCTTCAAATTGTCCACGGATACCAGTTCCTTGAACCAAAGAAACCACATCTAAACGAATCACTTCTTTATCCATTAATTTTTGCGGCACATCGCCATCTACGATTTTTTGTGCAAGTCCTTCAACTACGGCAGTTTTACCAACACCAGGCTCACCGATTAATACCGGATTGTTTTTTGTTCGACGGTTTAAAATCTCGATCACACGTTTGATTTCATCATCACGGCCGATCACAGGATCAATGTCACCTTGACGAGCTTGTTCGGTGATGTTGATTCCGTATTCTCCTAAAAGACCTTCGGAATTTCCTTGTTGCGGTGGTTGACCGCCGTTAAAGTTGTTGTTACCACCGAATTGGGTTGGAGGAGTTTGTTCATAGTTTCCTTGCTGTTGCATTTGGCGGGACATGGAGCGGAATAAGTCGTCCAAGCTGCCAAAACCAAAAGGATCATTTTGAGCCATACTAGTCAGACCTCCATTTTGTTGATTTTTAATTTTTTGATAGCAACTTTGGCAGTAATCAAGTTGCGTTCTCTGTCCGTTTACTGTTGCATATAAGTGGATCGTTGCTTCATTTTTCCCACAATTTTGACAAAGCATAAATGATTCACGTCCTTTCACATGATTCACATGTTTCCATTCTATTTTACAACGCGTGACTACGAAGGTAAAAGAATAACCCTCATTTACTCAAAAGTTGAAAAGGCAAAAAATGTTATTGACCATTATTGACCTTTGGCTATAATTATACTAAATTTTAGGACGCGTGCAAGTATTTAGTTTTTCAAAATAAATGAAGAAATGAATAAGTCGTTCTTCGATAAAAGTGATAAATAGAAGGAGATATTTCGCTTGGCAGAGTCTAGTTTTGTTTGCTTCTTTACTGAGGGATCAGTAAAGAGAATCAAAGCAACTAAAAAAAGAAGTGAGGTAGAATGAATACGGTTGTTATCCTATGTATTCATATTTTTAAAAGTAGTGCTAATTATTTTCCACACTTTTAGTTGAATTTAAATGAAAACTGTTGTATCTATCGGGAAAAAATGGTAATCTTTACAAATGAAAGGGTACTACTTATTAGTGTTCTTAGTAAACTGCTAAAAAAGAAAACCCTCACATAAAAACAACACTCACTTAAAGGAGACCGATTAATATGGAAAAGAAAGAATTTCACGTAGTAGCAGAAACTGGAATCCACGCACGTCCAGCTACATTATTAGTACAAACAGCAAGCAAATTTAACTCTGATGTAAACTTAGAGTATAAAGGTAAATCAGTAAACTTGAAATCTATCATGGGCGTTATGTCTTTAGGTGTGGGTCAAGGTTCTGACGTTACAATCACAGCTGAAGGTGCTGACGAAGCAGACGCAATGGCAGCTATCGTTGATACAATGAAGAAAGAAGGATTATCTGAATAATGGTTGAAATGCTAAAAGGGATTGCCGCTAGTGACGGCGTTGCCGTTGCAAAAGCTTACCTGCTAGTTCAACCGGATTTAACATTCAGTAAGACAACAGTAGAAGATACAGCAGCTGAAGCATCTCGTTTAGATGATGCTTTAGCAAAATCTACTGAAGAATTGCAACAAATTCGTGAAAAAGCAGCGCAAAGCTTAGGTGAAGCAGAAGCGCAAGTATTTGACGCACACTTGATGGTTCTGTCTGATCCAGAAATGGTTGGTCAAATTAAACAAAACATTAATGATAACAGCGTAAACGCTGAATCAGCATTAAAAGAAGTAACTGATATGTATATCAGTATGTTCGAAGCTATGGAAGACAACGCTTATATGCAAGAACGTGCGGCTGATATCCGCGACGTTGCGAAACGTATTTTAGCGCATTTACTAGGTGTGACATTACCAAATCCATCAATGATTAACGAAGAAGTAGTTGTTGTTGCTCATGATTTGACACCAAGTGATACTGCTCAATTAGATCGCAATTTTGTTAAAGCGTTTGTAACTGACATCGGCGGACGTACTTCACACTCAGCGATCATGGCACGTTCTTTAGAAATCCCAGCGATCGTAGGTACAAAAGAAATCACTGCTAAAGTCAAAGAAGGCGACATGTTAGCTGTTAACGGGATTGAAGGCGATGTAATCGTTGATCCTACAGCTGAACAAAAAGCTGAATTTGAAAAAATCGGTGCTGAATACGCTGCTCAAAAAGCAGAATGGGAAAAATTAAAAAATGCTGAAACTGTTACTGCTGATGGCAAACATTTTGAATTAGCAGCAAATATTGGTACACCAAAAGATTTAGTTGGTGTTCATAATAACGGCGGGGAAGCGGTTGGTCTTTACCGTACAGAATTCTTGTACATGGATTCTCCTGATTTCCCAACTGAAGATGACCAATATGAAGCATATAAAGCAGTTCTTGAAGGTATGGAAGGTAAACCGGTTGTCGTGCGTACGATGGATATCGGTGGCGATAAAGAATTACCTTACTTACAATTGCCTCATGAAATGAACCCATTCTTAGGCTATCGTGCATTACGAATCAGCTTGTCAGAACAAGGTGACGAAATGTTCCGTACGCAAATGCGCGCATTATTACGTGCATCTGTTCATGGAAACTTACGTATCATGTTCCCAATGGTAGCGACTCTTAAAGAATTCCGTGCTGCAAAAGCAATCTTTGAAGACGAAAAACAAAAATTATTGAATGAAGGCGTGGAAGTATCTGATACGATCCAAGTCGGCATCATGATCGAAATTCCAGCAGCAGCTGTCTTAGCTGACAAGTTTGCTAAGGAAGTTGACTTCTTCTCAGTAGGAACGAATGACTTGATCCAATACACTATGGCAGCTGACCGTATGAACGAACGTGTTTCATACTTGTATCAACCTTACAACCCATCAATCCTACGTTTGATTAAAAACGTGATCGATGCAGCGCATGCTGAAGGTAAATGGGCTGGTATGTGTGGCGAAATGGCTGGGGATCAAACCGCAGTTCCGCTACTTGTAGGTATGGGATTAGATGAATTCTCAATGAGTGCAACATCAATCTTGAAAACACGTAGTTTAATGAAACGTTTAGATACAACGAAGATGGCAGAACTTGCTGATCGTGCTTTGAAAGAATGTGACACGATGGAAGAAGTCGTTGAACTTGTAAATGAATACGTAAAATAATAATACGAGTAAAAGCTGGTACAGCGATAGTAGCTGTATCAGCTTTTTACAATGGGATTTTTACATATAGGTAAAAATAAGGAATGAAAAATAGAGTTATTTTAAAATAGGGCTTAAGTTTGAGTGACAGGTTCAGCGCTATGTTATACTATATAAATGAAGGAGGACGTAAGGTGAAGGTATTATTATATTTTGAAAGTGAAAAAATACTTGCGAAATCTGGTATTGGACGAGCGCTTGACCACCAAAAACGTGCTCTAAAAGAAATGGGGATTCCCTACACGCTAGATAGTAAAGATGACTATGATATCTTACACATCAATACATATGGTATCAATAGTCACAATATGGTCAATAAAGCAAGAAAAGACGGCAAGAAGATCGTCTATCATGCTCACTCAACAGAGGAAGATTTTCGTAACTCATTTATTGGCTCTAATCAATTATCGCCATTAGTAAAAAAATATTTAGTGGGATTATATCAAAAGGCGGATTATCTCATCACACCTACGCCATATTCTAAACGATTACTGGAAAGTTACGGCATAGATTTACCGATCCAATCGATATCAAATGGGATTGATCTAAAAAAATATCAACCAGATCCAATCAAAGAACAAAAATTTCGCGACTATTTCAAATTATCACCAGATCAGAAAGTGATTATCTGTGTTGGCCTTTTTTTTGCTCGTAAAGGGATCATTGATTTTGTAGAAATTGCAAAAAAACTCCCGGAATATACATTTATTTGGTTTGGACATGTACCTATGTATTCGATCTCAAAAAATATCCGACAGATTGTGAAAGAAGAACACCCAGATAATGTGATCTTTCCAGGATATATTCGGGGAGAAATTATTGAGGGTGCATACTCAGGCGCTGACCTTTTTTTCTTCCCATCTTATGAAGAAACAGAAGGAATTGTAGTATTAGAGGCACTAGCAAGTAAGCAAAATATTCTTGTACGAGACATTCCAGTCTATGATGGCTGGTTAGAAGATAAAAAAAATTGTTACATGGGTCGCTCTAATGAAGAATTTACCGTATTGATCAAAAAGATCGTGGAAGAAGAAGTTCCTAGTCTAGTGGCAGCTGGATATCAGACTGCCCAAGCACGAAGTATTGAGAAAATTGGTGAGCAACTGAAATTGGTGTATACACAAGTGTTAGAAGAAGCAGATTCTTCCATAAATGAAAGACAAAATAATAAAGGGTAGTTTGGAGGCAAAAAATCATGAAAATTGGCTTTTTTACCGATACCTATTTTCCGCAGGTAAGCGGAGTTGCTACATCGATCAAAACCTTAAAAAATGAACTAGAAAAACATGGACATGAAGTCTATATTTTTACGACAACCGATCCAAATGCTGATAAAATAGAAAAAGATGTCATTCGTATGCCGAGTGTTCCATTCGTTTCCTTTAAAGATCGGCGAATAGTGGTACGAGGTATGTGGTACGCTTATTTAGTAGCGAAGGAACTTGAATTAGAACTGATTCATACTCATACAGAATTTGGTGCAGGGATTTTAGGTAAAATGGTTGCTAAAAAGCTGAAAATACCATTGATCCATACGTATCATACGATGTATGAAGATTATCTACACTATATTGCTAAAGGCAAAGTGATACGTCAATCTCATGTCAGATATCTCTCCCGCTTATTTGTTAACCATACAACAGGAGTTGTCTGTCCCAGTGAACGAGTAATTGATACATTAAGAAGTTATGGTGTTGTCGCACCACTTCGAGTGATTCCTACAGGGATCGATATTGAGAAATTTAAAAGGGAAGGAATCACGCAAAAAGCTATCAAAGAAATCAGAGGATCGCTGAATATCAAAGATGATGAGTTAATGATCTTATCTTTAAGTCGTATCTCTTATGAAAAAAATATTCAAGCATTGGTCCAGGGGTTTCCCCAAGTTCTAAAAGCATATCCCAATGCACGAATGGTGATCGTTGGCAAAGGGCCTTACCTTGAAGAGTTGCAAGAGCTAATCAACGAACTAGCATTGGATGAATTTGTCCAATTTACTGGAGAAGTCGATAACGAAGATGTGGCATTGTATTATAAAGCAGCTGATTACTTTGTTAGTGCCTCAACTTCAGAAACACAAGGTTTAACTTATACGGAAGCAATGGCTTCAGGGACACCTTGTGTAATTGAGGGAAATGCTTATCTTAATCGTTTGTTTGATCATCCCTCCCTTGGGAAAACATTTGAAACCGATGAGGATTTCGCACCAGCACTTATTGATTATATAAAAAGTGAAGTCCCTCGTGACCAAAAAGTATTGGAATCAAAATTATATGATATTTCCTCTACGCACTTTGGAGAAGCGATGATTGAATTTTATGAAGATATGATTATCTATCATGAAAAAGAAATGCAACGAAAAGAAGAAGAGGCATCCATCGAAAGAATAAAAATCAAATTAAATTCATTTAAACGATAAATTTAGGTATTTATCCTAAAAAAATCTTTGTTTCTGGCGTATACTTAGCATAGAGACAAAGATTTTTTGATTTTTAGGAGGTCACGAATATGAAATTAGGTTTTATCGGGACAGGAGTCATGGGACGCGCAATCACTGAGCATCTTATGAACGCAGGACATGAAGTAACTGTCTATAATCGAACAAAAGCAAAAACGGATGAGCTAGTCAAAAAAGGAGCCATTTGGGCTGAAACACCTAAAGATGTCACTAAAAATAGTGAGATCATCTTTTCGATGGTTGGTTATCCCCAAGATGTAGAAGAAATTTACTATGGCGAAAATGGGATCTTTGCAACGGATGTCCAAGATCGAATTTTGGTTGATCTAACAACTAGTACCCCAACGCTTGCAGAAAAAATTGCAAAAACAGCCACAGAAAAAGGTGCAGCTGCTTTAGATGCACCAGTTTCAGGTGGAGATCTGGGTGCGAAGAATGCCACTTTGACAATCATGGTTGGTGGTGAAAAAAGTGTCTATGAAAAAGTTTTACCTTTGTTTCAAGTGATGGGATCTACTTTTACTTTACATGGGACAGCAGGAAAAGGCCAACATGCGAAAATGGCAAATCAAATCATGATTGCAGGGACTATGACAGGCATGACCGAGTTACTTGCTTATGCTTCAAAAGCAGGACTTGACTTTGAAAAAGTCATTGAAACAGTCTCAGGAGGCAGTGCTGCAAACTGGTCATTAAGTAATTATGCTCCTCGTATTTTAAAAGAGGATTATACGCCAGGATTTTTTGTTAAACATTTTATTAAAGATTTGAAAATTGCGTTAGATGAAGCAGATAAAATGGCATTGAAGTTACCAGCGACAACGCAAGCTTTAAAATTATATGAACAATTAGCAGATCAGGGATTTGAAAATGACGGTACTCAAGCATTGATTAAGCTTTGGTGGCCTGAAGGAAAGAACCCAGAAAAAAAATCTTAAAAAACTCGCTTTTTTTGGAGAAAATCAATGCAAGTCGTCTGTGCTTTTGTTACAATATAACAGAAATAAGAAAAGGAGGACCTCCGATGGCACATTCACAATTAGTTGCAATCATTAAACGACTGGAGGCAATGGTCGAATCAGCAGATAATGAACTGCAAGTCCGTCGTTTTGAAAAAGAGGGCGTTGAAAAATGTACAGTTACTTATGACAAAGCAACTGAAACATTTGAATTAACTGAAACAGATTCACATCAACAATATGAATTTGACAATATCGATATCGTTGCAATGGAAATTTATGACTTGATCCAATAAAAGATCATGAAAGAAGCGTTCAGCTCTGAGCAACCAAGAGAGGATTTTTTAGAAAATCTTCTCTTGGTGCTTTAGAGCTGCTTTTTTTATGGCTTAATGGATCAGGCTTCGTTCGTAAGAAGTCTTCTTGAAGTGACCAGGATGGGCGTGTTCTATCCACAAGCGTTCGTATCAGCAAGAGACTGCTCCGATGAATAGAAGAAAAAGTGTGACGCCTATTTTTCCTTAGATTTTTTTCGGCTAGTGAGAAGATTAGGGGAATAATTGGTTAAATGGATAAAACAACGAAAAGAAACCGTGAACTGTAGACCAATGTTTGGTAGTTCAAGGTTTCTTTTTATTTTACAATTCATTTTGGGCGTGAATTTTCTTATGGTAACTCATTAGTATAAGGACGGGGTCAATTTCTTCTTTTTGCAACTGTCGCTTCAAGGACAAACCAGCTTTTGCATTTTCATAATAAAAATAAGGAGATTCATCATTAGACGTAATGGCCGTTTCAGCCAGTTGACCGTAACAAATCAAATAATGTTTTTGTTTCGTTTCGTCCGCTGCCAGAGGTAAATGGAAAGTGATTTTAGGCGTCCTTAGAAATAGTTTCTGCGCCTGTATTCTTTTAATGAAAGCTGTGGATAACTCAATATCTTGTTGGATTTGGGCAGCTTTTTCAAAATTCAATTGTTCGATAAAATGATTTTGCCTTTTCTTCAAGTAAGTGATTAGTTTTTTATTGCGCCCTTGCAACAGATTTTGAATCTCTTTTTTCTTTTGTTCAAATGACAACTGATTCATTTCCGGTAATTGTGTATTTAAAGCTAAAAGGCTGATTTCAGACAGCCACGGCATCTGATAGGTTTCTTCAATGATGCGTAAAATAGCCGGCATTTTTTTGTAAAGTCGAAAGGGACCGTAAGTACGGGCAAGTGGCATATCCGAAAGGGAAAAACCATTATTTGTAATATGTAAATAATTATAGTTACTAAAATAGTTCATTTGACGGTTGTAAAAAGGGCGGTAGTACTGGATTAATTGACATTCTAACAATAGTGCATCTAATTCAGTATCCACGACGACAAAATCAAAGTCAGCGATATGATGAATCAATCGGCGAACTTTTTTTGAATGTTGTTTACTATGACGAAAATAACTACTTACACGATTTTTTAATTGTTTCGCTTTTCCCACGTAAATCACAGTTCCGGTATGATCTTTCATCAAGTATACCCCAGGAAGCAAGGGGAGTTTTTTTACTTTTTCTTTCAACGTTCTTTCTCCTTTTTTATCAAAAAATACTATATCAAATTTACGGCAAAGGAACAACCTTTTCGTTTGCTGAGTATTAAGTAAAAATAGTTTGATAATCAAAATATTTATTTGAGAAATATTTTTAATGTTTAAATGAGTGATTGTTGATTTAATAGGATTTTAAAATGAATTTTTTCTTAGAAAAAGTTCATAATCGAAAAAAATGAGCTTTTTAGGTTGCATTTTGAAAAAAGTTAAGATATAGTTTGAACATCAAATGATTTGATAATCAAACTAATTAGTGGATGGTGGAACATGGAACCAGATTTGAAAACAGTAAATGATTATCTTGTTAGTGTCTTCAATGATATTTTGACAATCGAAGAATCTGAATTAAAAAAATCTCAGTTCAAAGATTTGTCAATTACAGAGATGCATACGATCGAGGCAATCGGTATGTACAAGAAAAAAACGACTTCAGAAGTAGCCAAAGAACTGTCGATTACTGTTGGGACCTTGACCACTGCTATCAATAAGTTAGTAAAGAAAGACTATGTTGAACGCATTCGAAGTGAAGATGATCGACGAGTGGTGAAATTAGGACTGACAAAAAAAGGCAAACTTTTATATCGTGTCCATCAGCACTTTCATCGTGAAATGGTCAAAAATATCTTGGATGGCATGGCTACCGACGAACAGCAAGCTTTACTGGCTGCATTGAAAAACTTGCATGATTTTTTGCGAGATTACAAGTGAGGATTTTTAATGGAACAATTTGGAACGATCACAGCAACAGCTAGTGTCCTTCCCGAAAAAATCATTACCAATGATGATCTTTCCAAAATGATGGACACTTCAGATGAATGGATTTCATCGCGAACAGGTATCAAACAAAGGCGTTGCGTCACAGATCAAGAAACTTCTGATCTTTGCTATTTAGTAGCAGAAAAGCTCATCAAAAAAAAGAACATCGATCCGACAGAACTTGACTTCATTCTTGTAGCAACCATGTCTCCTGATTTTACGACACCCTCTGTGGCTGTCCAGGTTCAAGGTAAACTTGGTGCAACAAATGCAATTGCATTTGATCTTAGTGCAGCATGTTCAGGCTTTGTTTATGCTTTAAGCATGGCAGAGAAAATGATTCGGTGCGGTTCAAATAAAGGATTAGTGATTGGTGGCGAGACATTATCCAAATTAATCGATTGGTCTGATCGTTCAACGGCTGTCCTGTTTGGTGATGGTGCTGGTGGTGTGTTACTTGAAGATGGTACAGAGCAGAAAATAATTGCAGAACATCTGGAAGCAGATGGCACTCGAGGATCGTCACTCACAGCTGGCTATCATTCGAACGGATCACCGGTGTATGTAAAGGATGCAAAAGGCTCTTTTTATTTATCAATGATAGGAAGAGATATCTTTGATTTTGCTGTAAGAGACGTTGCAAAAAACATTAAAGACATCACTCAAAATGTGTCAGTTGATTATCTGCTTTTACATCAAGCAAATCTTAGAATCATTGAGAAAATTGCACGCAAGGTAAAAATACCGCAAGAAAAATTCTTAACCAATATGGATAAATACGGAAATACCTCTGCTGCAAGTATTCCAATCCTATTAGATGAAGCGGTAGCTAGTGGGCAAATCACTTTAGGAAAAAAACAAAAAGTAGTATTTACAGGTTACGGTGGAGGTTTAACATGGGGAAGTATCCTCATGGAACTGTAAGCTGATAAAACATAAAATTGTAAACAATATCGGAGGAATATATAGTATGGTATTCGAAAAAATTCAAGAAATTATTGCAGAAGAGTTAGGAAAAGAAACAGAAGAAATCAAATTAACAACAAACATCCAAGAAGACTTAGAAGCTGATAGCTTGGATTTATTCCAAATCATTAATGAAATCGAAGACGAATTTGACGTGAAAATCGAAACAGAAGACGGCATCAAAACAGTTCAAGATTTAGTAACTTATGTTGAAAAACAAACTGCATAATCATTAAGATTAGGTTGGGGGCTGGGACATTTTCCTTAAATAGGAGTGTCTTGGTCCTTTTTAATAAATCAAGACATGAGCATATATCCTAAAAATATTGGAGAAAATACATGAAGACAGCATTTTTATTTAGCGGACAAGGCGCTCAGTATCCAGGCATGGGACAAGATCTCTATCAAGAAACTATCGTCAAAGAAACGTTTGATGAAGCAAGTGATATTCTAGGCTATGATATGGCGGAATTGTGTTTTTCAGAAAATGAACGACTCAATCAAACCGCTTATACACAACCAGCAATCTTAACGGTCAGCATTGCTTTTTATCGTTTGTTGAAAGAAAGAGGGATTACACCTCAAGCTGCTCTAGGATTAAGTTTAGGCGAATATTCCGCTTTAGTAGCTAGTGGAGCTTTGTCATTTAGTGAAGCAGTCGCTTTAGTGGCAAAACGAGGGGCTTATATGACTGAAGCTGCACCACTTGGTAGTGGGAAAATGGTAGCTGTTATGAATGCACCTGTAGAAGTTATTGAAGAAAGCTGTTTGGAAGCTCAACGATTAGGAATTGTTTCGCCTGCAAATTATAATACACCCCAACAAATCGTAATTGGCGGTGAAGAACAAGCAGTGGATGAAGCAGTAAGAATCATGCAAGAAAAAGGCATCAAACGAATGATTCCACTTAATGTGAGTGGTCCGTTTCATACAGCAATCTTAGCGCCAGCAGCAAAAAAATTAGCCGTTGAGCTAAAAGCGATCACTTTTAATGAGCCAACAATTCCTGTCATCAGTAATACGACAACTGAAATCATGAACAAAGATCGGATACCGACTCTGCTTGAACAACAAGTGATGAAGCCGGTACATTTTTATGAAAGCATCCATCAATTAAAAGAACTTGGTGTGGAACGTGTGATCGAAGTTGGTCCAGGTAAAGTATTAAGTGGCTTTATGAAGAAAATCGATAAAACGATTCCGGTTTTAAGAGTAGAAAATCAACAAACTTTAGAAGAAACAATGACAAGTATCGGAGGCATGTTATGGAGCTAACAGGAAAAAACGTATTTATTACAGGTAGCACAAGAGGAATTGGTGCCGCTGTGGCGCTAGCTTTTGCAAAAGCAGGCGCAAACATCGTTTTAAATGGACGAAAAGCAATTCCAGAAGAAAAAATCAATGAGATCAAAGCTCAAGGTGTGAACTGCATCGGTGTTTCTGGCGATATCTCAGATTATGAAAAAGCTGGTTTGATGGTAGAAGAAGCAGAAAAACAATTAGGATCAATCGATATTCTAATCAATAATGCAGGGATTACGAACGATAAATTATTGATGCGCATGTCAGCAGAAGATTTTAAAGCTTGTTTAGATATCAATCTAACAGGAACATTCAATATGACACAACACGTTTTAAAGAAAATGATGAAAAAACGTGAAGGTGCAATTATCAACTTGTCAAGTGTTTCAGGATTGATTGGTAACGTCGGACAAGCCAATTACGCAGCAAGCAAAGCAGGTGTCGTTGGTTTTACAAAATCTGTTGCTCGTGAGGCGGCTGCACGCGGTGTTACATGTAATGCCATTGCTCCTGGTTTTATCGCTACGGATATGACCGAAGTGTTATCTGATAAAGTCAAAGAGCAAGTAGTAAAACAAATTCCAATGCAACGTTTTGGCAGCGTGGAAGATGTTGCGAATGCTGCGATTTTCTTAGCAGAGAGTCCTTATATCACAGGACAGGTCATCAATGTTGATGGCGGTCTCGTGATGCACGGATAAAAAGGAGGAAAACAATAATGAATCGAGTAGTAATTACAGGCTATGGTGTCACTTCACCAATCGGTAATGATGCTGAAAGCTTTTTAGATAGTTTGCAAAAAGGAACGAATGGGATTGCTCCTATTACTAAATTTGACGCCACAGAAACTGGAATCACACTAGCAGGTGAAGTCAAAGATTTTCCATACGATAAATATTTTGTAAAAAAAGACAGCAAACGGATGGACATGTTCTCGATTTATGGGATCTATGCAGCACTAGAAGCATTAGGGATGAGCGGTCTAGATAAAGAGAAAATCGATCAAGATCGTTTTGGTGTCATTGTTGGTTCCGGTATCGGCGGATTGCCAACGATCGAAAACCAAGTGATCCGGTTACACGAAAAAGGCGCGCAACGTGTCTCACCAATGTTTGTTCCAATGGCTATTGCAAATATGGCTGCCGGCAACATTGCACTACGTGTAGGTGCTAAAGGGATTTGTACAGCAATCGTTACTGCTTGTGCGAGTGGAACGAATGCTATTGGTGAAGCTTACCGCAATATCAAACATGGTTATTCAGATGTCATTCTAGCTGGTGGGGCAGAAGCAACAATTTGTGAAATGGGAATTGCTGGCTTTGCTGCACTAACAGCTCTATCGAATGCTGAAGACCCTACTCGTGGTTCGATTCCTTTTGATGAAGAACGTAACGGTTTTGTGATGGGCGAAGGAGCGGGTATCTTAGTGATCGAATCTTTAGAACATGCTCAAGCTCGTGGTGCAAAAATCTATGGAGAAATCGTTGGTTACGGCGCTAATTGTGATGCGTTCCATATGACTGCTCCTACACCAGATGGTTCAGGCGCTGCCAAAGCAATGAAATTAGCCATGGATGAAGCGGGTATTAAGCCAGAAGATGTTGGCTATATCAATGCCCATGGGACAAGTACACCCGCTAATGATCAAGCAGAAGCAAAAGCGATCCAACTGGCATTAGGTGATTCATTCAAAGAAACATATGTCAGCAGTACGAAATCCATGACTGGACACTTATTAGGTGCAGCTGGAGGGATTGAAGCGTTAGCTACTTTAATGGCGCTGGAACATCAATTTATTCCACCAAACATCAATGTCCAAAAACAAGATCCGGAAATTGACTTGAATGTTGTCATCAATGAAAGCAAACCAGCGCAATTGACTTATGCAATGAGCAATTCGTTAGGCTTTGGTGGTCACAATGCGGTCTTGTGTATGAAACGCTGGGAGGAATAATCTTGAATATCAATGAGATCAAGGAATTAGTCAGTCAATTCGATCAATCTACTTTAACTGAATTTGATTTAAGAGAAGGTCAATTTGAATTATATATGAATAAAAATGAATCTAGTCGTGGAATGGGAACAATGGCTCCAATGCCAGTAGCTACAGAAGCGCCTAGAGATACGGTAGTACCTCAAACACCAATCCAACAAACGCCAGTTAGTGAAGCACCTCAAGCATCTGTCGAAGCATCACAAGAAAGTTTCGAAGGTGTCGAGGTAAAATCACCGATTGTTGGAATCGTCTACTTACAACCTGCCCCTGATAAACCACAATTTAAGTCAGTGGGAGATAGTGTCAAAAAAGGTGAAGTGATTTGTATCATTGAAGCAATGAAATTGATGAATGAAATCACAAGCGAAGTCGATGGGAAAATCGTTGAGATTCTTGTTGAAAATGAAGCGGTTGTTGAATACGATCAACCACTATTTAGAATTCAACCAAATTAAGCAAAAGAGGAAAGAGGAGCAATATGAACATTCAAGAAATTAAAGAAATCATACCACATCGTTATCCGCTATTGCTGATTGATCGTGTCGATGAAATGGTGGAAGGCGAACGAATCATTGCAAAGAAAAATGTGACGATCAACGAACCATTTTTCCAAGGTCACTTTCCAGAAGAACCTGTGATGCCAGGTGTTTTGATCGTTGAAGCGATGGCACAAGCAGGAGCAGTTGCGTTATTATCCTTGGAACAATTTAAAGGAAAGACTGCTTATTTTGGTGGTTTAGACAAAGCAAAATTCCGTCGAAAAGTCACTCCAGGGGATACACTGTATCTTGAAGTAGAAATTACGAAAATCAAATCTTCTGCTGGTATTGGTAAAGGAATTGCAAAAGTGGATGGCAAAAAAGTTGCTGAAGCTGAATTAACTTTTATGATTGGATAGGTGAGTTATGTTTTCAAAAGTTTTGATAGCTAATCGTGGCGAAATCGCCGTACGAATTATTCGCGCTTGTCGTGAGCTTGGTATTCAGACTGTTGCTGTTTACTCACAAGCAGATGCTGACGCATTGCATACTCAATTGGCAGATGAAGCAATTTGTATTGGTCCTGCAAAAGCGACGGACTCCTATTTGAATGTCCAAGCAGTTTTGAGTGCAGCCATCGTGACCAAAGCAGAAGCGATTCACCCAGGTTTTGGGTTCTTATCTGAAAATAGCCGTTTTGCTTCTATGTGTGAAGAATGTAATATTGCTTTTATTGGTCCAAAGAGTCGAACGATCGATGCGATGGGGAATAAAATCAATGCACGTCGCTTGATGCAAGAAGCCAATGTACCTGTTATTCCAGGAAGTGATGGCGTATTATCAACAGTTGAAGAAGCACTAACAGTAGCGGATAAGATTGGTTATCCGGTCATGCTTAAAGCTGCCGCTGGCGGTGGCGGAAAAGGGATTCGTAAAGTTTTATCAAAAGAAGAATTACCGCAACATTTTTCTTCTGCGCAGCAAGAAGCAGCAGCGGCTTTTGGAAATGATGAAATGTATTTAGAAAAAATCATTTATCCAGCAAGACATATTGAAGTACAGATCCTTGGTGATCATTATGGGCATGTCCTTCATTTAGGCGAACGAGATTGTTCTCTTCAACGAAATAATCAAAAAGTATTAGAAGAATCCCCTTCAGTGGTCATCTCTCAGAATAAAAGAGAAGAATTAGGAGCTGCGGCAGTTCGTGCAGCCAAAGCGGTTAATTATGAAAATGCTGGAACGATTGAATTTTTAATGGATGAAGCGGGAGAATTTTATTTCATGGAAATGAATACGCGGATCCAAGTCGAACATCCGGTAACTGAGATGGTTACAAACATTGACTTGGTAAAAAAACAAATTGAAATTGCTGCGGGGCAACCGTTGGAAATCAAACAAGAAGATGTGCGATTCTCTGGTCACGCCATTGAGTGTCGGATCAATGCAGAAAATCCAGCTTTTCATTTTGCACCATCACCTGGAACAATCAAAAACCTTTTGTTGCCAGCAGGAGGCATGGGCGTTCGAGTTGATAGTGCCGTTTATTCTGGCTATACGATTCCACCTTATTATGATTCAATGATCGCTAAGGTGATCGTTCATGCAGACACTCGCTTTGAGGCATTGATGAAAATGCAACGAGCGTTAAGCGAAGTGGTTACCGATGGAGTGATCACGAACGCGGAGTTCCAAATGGATTTAATCAGTCATCCAGCAGTCATCGCAGGGGACTATAGTACCGCCTTTTTACAAGAAGATTTTTTACCGAACTGGACACCTGAAACAGAGATAGGAGAAGAGTAGATGGCTTTATTCAAAAAGAAAAAATACATTCGAATTAATCCTAATCGAGCAGAACAACCAACGAATGCGCCGTCTATTCCAGATAATATGTGGGCTAAATGCCCTAATTGTAAACACATCATTTATACAAAAGATATTGGTGATGAGAAGGTTTGCCCTCATTGTAGTTATAACTTTCGTATTGGTGCTTGGCAACGATTAGCATTGATCATCGATGAAAAAAGTTTAGAAGAATGGGACACGGACTTAGTAACGAAAGATCCCTTGAACTTCCCTGATTATCAAGAAAAGATCCAAACTATGCAAGCAAAAACAGGATTGCATGAAGCGGTATTGACAGGAAAAGCAACGATTCACGGTCTGCCATTTGCGATTGGTGTCATGGATTCTAATTTCATCATGGGCAGTATGGGAACCGTTGTAGGGGAGAAAATCACCCGTTTGTTTGAACGGGCTGAAAAAGCTGGCTTACCCGTTGTCTTGTTCACTGCTTCTGGAGGAGCCAGAATGCAAGAAGGTATTTTTTCTTTGATGCAGATGGCAAAAATCTCAGCAGCTGTCAAACGTCATAGCAATGCCGGTTTGTTTTATCTAACAGTATTGACCGATCCAACTACAGGCGGCGTAACAGCGAGTTTTGCAATGGAAGGCGACGTGATCCTGGCTGAACCCCAAAGCTTGATTGGTTTTGCCGGTAGACGAGTGATCGAACAAACGATCAAACAAGAATTACCGGAAGATTTCCAAAAAGCAGAATTTCTACTTACCCATGGATTTGTTGATCAAATCGTTCCTAGAAAAGAACTAAAAGAAACGATCCATCATTTGTTGGAAATGCATACGCAGAAAGGTTGGATAAATCATGGATAAAACAGCACATGAGATCGTTCAACTGGCGCGTGAAAAGGATCGTTGGACGAGTCTTGATTTTTTTGAAGATATCTTTGAGGGGTTTCAAGAATTTCATGGCGATCGTTTATTTGGAGACGACGAAGCAGTCGTTGGTGGGGTTGCCAAATTAGATGGAAAACCTGTCACAGTTATTGGGATCCAAAAAGGACGAGACCTTCAAGAAAATATTCGTAGAAATTTTGGTTCGCCTCATCCAGAAGGCTATCGTAAAGCACTTCGTCTGATGAAACAGGCAGAAAAATTCCATCGTCCTATTATCACACTGATTAATACTGCTGGTGCCTATTGTGGTGTTGGTGCAGAAGAACGTGGTGAAGGAGAAGCGATTGCCAGAAACCTATTAGAGATGTCTGATCTAAAAGTACCGATCATTGCAATCATCATCGGTGAAGGTGGAAGCGGAGGAGCATTGGCTCTTGGCTTAGCTGATGAAGTTTGGATGCTTGAACAGACGATTTATGCTGTCTTATCTCCTGAAGGTTTTGCGTCGATTTTGTGGAAAGATGGTAGTCGAGCAGCTGAAGCGGCTGAATTAATGAAAGTTGCGGCAGCTGAATTATTAGAATTAGATGTCATCGATCGTGTGATACCGGAAACAGTAAATGGGCAAGCTTTAAGTAAAGAAAAAGTCAGTCGAATGTTACAAAAATCATTGATTGAAAAATTGACCGAACTATGTCAAACTTCCACTGAAGAGTTGCTTGAACGACGTTATCAAAGATTCCGTAAATTTTAAACAGTTATAAAGAATAAGACAAACAGTTATGCACCAAATTGAATGAATAAAGCAATCGACCTACCCACCGTTTCCTGTTAGATAACAGGAACAGCTTTGGAGGTCGATTGCTTTTTGAATTTTTCGGCTCTTTGTCAATAAGGACTGATGAATGGTGTAAAATCAAATCTGGGTCAGAATGAATCTCATTCTGTCTCAGATTTTTTTGTTATTTCACGTTGATAGTTTTTTTATTACCCTTTCTGCTTTTTTAAAAAACATTGAATACAAGGATTGGAGATTATCCTCTATCATTCATCAGAGATTTTATAAATGGGAATGCGATAATCGCTCTGTTGAATATAATCATGTGTCTACCATTTGGTTGGCATGAATATGGGTTCTATAATTTTTCAAGGAGACTGGGACAGAACTTGTCTCAGTCTCATCTAGTATCTCTAAAAAACAAATAAACATGAGACAAAAGCAGCGTCTTCGGAAAATCTGCTGAAATTTACGAAAAATTTGAGAAGCACCAAGTAGGTAACAATCAACAGCAAAAAACTAGTTTTTGTGTTTCTTGTCAATTTTTGGGAATCTCTTCTTATTTCTTGATGCTAACTACTTTTGTCTCCACTTCCTTTTTTGATATATTTAAATCTTTCTCCTGTCTAAAAGGTTGCAGGTTATTCTGCCACTTATGAACCTTTACATAAATCGTAACATGTAGATGAAAAATTTTTTCAGATGATAAGTAGTAGAGAAAGCTTGATTGATTTCCTCAATCAATGAAAAAAATACATACAACAAAACAGTTATGGTAAACGATCAAGATTCAAGAATATTAATTAGTTATATTGAGCGTTTACTCTTGATTAGAACAAGTAAAATAAAAGCTACAGGGGAGATGATCCATACGATTTTGTCAGCTTCGGTAACAAAATGGACATTGGAAAGAGACATCAATTGAAAACAGGGGAAACACCTAAAGCTGATGAAGTGGTATTGACGAGAAAATAATGATCAGAAATAAGAGCAAAAAAGGAGTAAATATGAGTAAAAAAAAAATTAACAGCAAAACGTAAAAAACAGCTATTAACGATGTTTGCGGTGGCTGGGGTGATGGGAAATACTGGGATTGCACCAACGATGGCATTAGCGGATACTTTGACACCAACAGCTGAAACTGCTACTGAACAAACACAGGCGAATGAAGCAAAAGAAGTCATCGATCAAACGATACAAAACGTCACAGATCCGTTAGTAAACCCAACGGATTCAACCACTACAACTAGTGATTCATTAGCAACAACTGATGAAGCAACGGATGAAACAACTGAGAACACCCAGGAACAAGCAAAAGAACAAGAACAAGCAACAGCAGCGACTGCCGAAAGTGAAGGGGATGCAACTAATCCAACAGCTGAAGCGCCAAAAGTAGCGCAAAAAGCGAACGTGGCAGCTACCTCCGAGATAACAGGTACGTGGGGTACCAGTCCGTATACTTTTGATGAAAATACAGGGGTATTGACGATCGGAGCAGGTGAGTTAAGTGGCTATAAAGAATCACCATGGAACAGCAAAAAAGTAGATGCTAAATCCATCAAGAAAATTGTCTTGTCTGGAAAAGTAGTTGCTCCGGAAGATTCTAGACGCCTATTTTCTTATTCGTACCTTACAAATGTAACTGAAATCGAAGGATTGAGTCAACTGGATACCAGTAACGTAACAAATATGGAGTATATGTTTCACGGTATGCGCAGCGTAACAAGTCTAGATGTAAGTGGTTTTGATACCAGTAACGTAACAAATATGGATGCTATGTTTGACAGTATGAGCAACGTAACAAGTCTAGATGTAAGTGGCTTCGATACCAGTAAAGTAACAGAAATGGCGTTTATGTTTGACAGTATGAGTAGATTAACAAGTCTAGATTTAAATAGCTTTGATACCAGTAAAGTAACAGTGATGGATTCTATGTTTTTCGGTATGCAAAGTTTAACCAGTCTAGATATAAGTGGCTTTGATACCAGTAACGTAGCATATATGGGTGATATGTTTCGCCGTATGAGCAGTTTAACTAGTCTAGATTTAAGCAACTTTGACACTAGCAAAGTGACAGATATGGGTGGTATGTTTGCTGATACTCCACTTAAGAAATTAATTCTAGGAGATACCTTTAAATTTGTAGAATCAGGCTCCGAAAATGCAAAACTTACTTCTGCCTGGAAGCGAGCAGATGGTAAAGGGAAGGTTTATACAGCAGCAGATTTCATGAAAAACTATGGCACCGGTGACTTGACTGCTGGCACGTACGTTTCTGCTACAGGATGGTGGGGTACCAGTCCGTATAATTTTGATGAAAACACAGGGACATTGACGATCGAAGCAGGTGAGTTAAGTGGCTATGAAAAATCACCATGGAACAGCGGAACAGTGGATTATGAAGCAATCAAAAAAATTGTCTTGTCTGGGAAAGTAGTGGCTCCAAAATATTCTGGCTATTTGTTTAGTTCAACTTACACTGGTAAGCAACTTAAGAATGTAACTGAAATCGAAGGGTTGAGTCAACTAGATACCAGTAACGTAACAGATATGCGTTGTATGTTTTCCGATATGCGTAGCGTAATAAATCTAGATGTAAGTGGGTTTGATACTAGTAACGTAACATCTATGAATTATATGTTTAAAAATATGAGTAGCATAACAAGCCTAGATGTAAGTGGGTTTGATACCAGTAATGTAACAGGTATGTATACGATGTTTCAAGGTTTAAGTCGCGTAACAAGTCTAGATTTAAGCAACTTTGACACTCACAAAGTGACAGATATGCGTGATATGTTTGTTGATACTCCACTTAAGAAATTAATTCTAGGAGATACCTTTAAATTTGTAGAATCAGGCTCCGAAAATGCAAAACTTACTTCTGCCTGGAAGCGAGAAGATGGCACAGGGAAGGTTTATACAGCAGAAGATTTCATGAAAAACTATGGCACCGGTGATCTGACTGCTGGCACGTATGTTTCCGTTGAAACAGGCACGTGGGGCACTAGTCCGTATATGTTTGATGAAAATACAGGGGTATTGACGATCGAAGCAGGTGAATTAAGTGGCTATGAAGAATCACCTTGGAACAGCGACAAAGTAGATAGTGAAGCCATCAAGAAAATTGTCTTGGCTGGAAAAGTAGTTGCTCCGGAAGATTCTGCCTACTTATTTAGTAGTGATCTTACCGGATCCAAGTATCTTAATAATTTAACTGAAATTGAAGGGTTAAATCAATTGGATACTAGTAACGTAACAAACATGCGCGAGATGTTTAAAGAGATGAGTAACTTAACAAGTTTAGATGTAAGTAGCTTTGACACCAGCAAAGTAACAGATATGTCTTATATGTTTTATAGGAACGGCGTAACAAGTTTAGATGTAAGTGGCTTTGATACCAGTAAAGTCACAGTTATGAGTTATATGTTTCTGGGTATGAAAAACATAACAAATTTGGATGTAAATGGTTGGAATACTAGTAACGTGACAAGTATGTATGGTATGTTTTCCGGTATGAGTAGCGTAACAAGTCTAGATGTAAGTGGTTTTGATACTTGTAACGTAACAACTATGCGCGAGATGTTTAGAGAGATGGGGAACTTAACAAGCCTAGATCTAAGTGGCTTTGATACTAGTAATGTAACAGATATGAGTACAATGTTTTACGATATGGATAACTTAACAAGTCTAGATGTAAGTAGCTTTGACACTAGCAAAGTAACAACGATGGGAAGTATGTTTAAGAATACACCTCTTGCTAAATTAACACTAGGCGATCACTTTAAGGCGGTTGGAGACACTGGTTTATCAGCACCGAAAGCATTGAACGATGGAGATCAGCTGACAGGAAATTGGATTCGTGAAGATGGTCAGTCCAAAGGCTATTCACCTGCTGACTTTATGACAAATTACGGAACTGGGGATTTAACGGCAGGAACTTATGTGGCAGAACTAGTGAAAAGTGAGTTGAAACCACAAGAATATCATGTAGGAGATGTCAATATTACTGGAACCTACACAGGGGATATGTCTCTCGGACGATTAACCGTTAATGGCAAAGTTGTCAGCTGGGACGGTAGCTTCAAAGATGGTCAATTCAGCTATTATGTCGGTGTTGGCAAATTAAAAGTCGGCGACAAAGTCGTATTAGATGGCTACAACAAAGAGAAGGAATTGATAGATTCCAAAGAGATTGAAGTGATTTCCGAATCTTCAGGATCAATTGATCAGGTGGACACTTATAAGCTAGGTGATTCAACCATTACTGGAACTTATACGGGGGATATCCATAAAGGAAAACTAGTAGTGAATGGGGAAGTAATCAGCTGGGGCGGAACCTATAAAGATGGCAAGTTTAGCTATTATGTGAACTCTCAAATCATCAAAGCAGGGGATCAAGCAACGATTCAAGGCTATGATAAATTCGATACACCACTAGGGGACCCACAACCAGTGACTATAGGAGAACAACTGGGTCAATTAACAGAAGCCCATCGTGTGGGAATCAGTACAGTGATCGAAGGAAACTACACAGGCGATGTTTACCAAGGAATCTTATTGGTCAATGGTGAAAAAGTTAGTCAAGGCGGTAGCTTCAAAGATGGCAAGTTCAGTTATTATGTAGGAAACCTTAAAGTGTCAGAAGACGATCAGGTAGTCTTGATGGGTGCCAACAATCGAGGACAACAAATTCCAGGATCAGAGATTGATGTCACTATTCAAACACCAACAGCTGAAATCAACGAATTGACTTATAAAATCGGCACACAAACGATCAAAGGAGCCTATGGTTCTGATACCCAAGTCCACCAAGGACACTTGTTTGTCAATGGTAAACTGATCAGTAAAGGTGGGAGCTTTAAGGATGGGGCAATCAGTTATTATGTGAAGCCAGACCTAATCAAAGCTGATGATCAAGTAACAATGAATTTCTATGATGGCAGTGGCAACTTATTGGCTGAAAACCAAACAGTTTCTGTTAATTAAGGAAAAACAAATTAATGTAAGTCTAAAAACTGGGGCATTGATTAGAAAAAATCTGATCAATGTCTCAGTTTTCTTGATTTAAGATACGCTCAAAATTCAAACAGGTTGAGCTAAATGAGGAATACCGGAATGTGTACAGAGGTTTATATTTAGTAAAATAAGATCTGTTTAGAGACCATACGATGATTCTAAGATTATTTAGAATTAATCAGTTGCATAATTAGTTGGTCAAACAAGCTGATTGAGAATTACTTAGAATAGGAAACTTAGTTGAGCACAGAAGGGGTTGAAACAAACATGTTTAGTATCAAGTAATTCCAACTAATTTTCCGAAGATGCTACTTTTGTCTCCGTTTCTTTTCTTTGGATAAGTGCAAGGTTCTACTAGCATTCCTATAGTGTGAATGAATTTTGCGCAAACAATTCAACTGCAGACTAGAATACACTCAGAGTGAACGGCGGTTATAACGGACTAGATTCCCGCTGTTTTTGTTATCAAGATAAGGATTCTAATGTGAGTGTAGATAGGATCTAGAAGACAATAATCTAACTGATTTTAATCCTATTATCAGTAGAACAATGAAAAATACTAGTAATCAGACATGGAATTTGATTCCCAGATCTAATTGAACTCTGATAAATATTATTTGCACATAAAGAGTGTTTCGCATCAAGAAGTAGAATTTCCAAAATTTCCTTCTTGAATGTTTGATGACTTTTATCTTCTTGCGGGAGATTAACTAACCTTATCTGTGGTTACACCTGTAAAAGAGCTAAGATGACTTTTTCGTTCTTAGCTCTTTTTCATTTTATTGAAAACTATTCTAAAATAATTATTCTTTTATTTGTTTTATATACAATATATTCGCCTTAAAATACATTTTTTTAAATAAATATACAAAAAATGCTTTTTTTTTGAAAGTTTCATGCTATAATTGCTTCACTTAATACAAAAGTTTTAACGTAGGAGGAAAATGACATGAAAAAATTCTTTGGGATGTTAACGGTACTGTTTGCACTAGCGACTTTAGGTGCATGTGGCAGCAGCAATACGACTGCTCAAGGTCAGGAAAAGGATCAGTTAGCAGCGATTAAAAAAAGCGGGGTACTAAAAGTAGCTACGTCGGCTGATTACGCGCCGTTTGAGTTTCATACGATGGTTGACGGGAAAGATAAAATCGTAGGATCTGATATTGACTTAGCTAAAGCAATCGCGAAAGAACTAGGAGTAAAAGCTGAAGTATCAGATATGAATTTCAATACCGTTTTAGCTTCCTTAAAAGAAGGTAAAGCAGATCTTGCTATTTCAGCGATTTCTGCCACAGATGAAAGAAAACAACAATTTGATTTCACAGACAATTATTACAACCCACCACAAGTGGTAATCATCAACAAAAAAAATAAAGAAATCTATCGCAATGCGAATGACCTAAAAGATAAAAATGTGGGTGCTCAAAAGGGATCCATTCAAGAGGAATTAGTTAAGACGCAACTGAAAGGTGCGAAGCTTGTGACAATCGACAAAGTTCCCAACATGATCGTTGAAGTTAACCAAGGCTCATTAGCTGCGACAGTCGTTGAAAAAACGATCGCCGAATCATATATCGCCCAAAATCCTGATCTGATGATCGCTGATATTTCACTTGAGCCAGCTCCTGATGAAGCCTTTGCTATTGCGTTACCTAAAGAAAGCAGTCAACTACAAAAAGAATTAAACCAAATCATCAAAAAGTTGAATGATGAAGGAAAAATTGAAGAATTTATTCAACAAAATAACGAATTAGCTGAAAAAACAGCGACAGAATAGAGGTCAGGCAGAGTGGATTTTTCTTTTTTAGATAAATATTTCCCTTATTTTTTATCAGGTACAGGAATAACAATCATGATTTCGGTCGTCACAGTGATCTTGGGAACGGGTATCGGTTTACTTATGGCGTTACTAAAATTGTCCAAAAAGAAACCGTTGAATGTTTTAGCTAATGTCTATATCGAAGTGTTACGAGGAACACCGATGCTTCTACAAATCATGATCGGCTTTTTATTGCTTCAAGGATTTTTTCCTTCAAAAGATCTAGAAGTAGGTGTTTTAACTGTTGATCTTGGCCGCCTGCTTCCAGGAATGATCGTGTTATCTTTAAATTCCGGTGCCTATGTGGCAGAGATCATCCGTGGGGGGATCCTGGCAGTGAACAACGGTCAAACAGAAGCCTCCTATTCATTAGGGTTGCGTCCAGCACAAACGATGCGTTACGTGATTTTACCACAAGCATTAAGAAATATTTTGCCTCCTTTAGGCAATGAATTTATTACGTTGATTAAAGATTCTTCCCTGTTGACTGCGATCGGAATCAATGAACTGATGGGAGCGGCGCAAATCGTCATATCCAATTCGTATGTTCCATTAGAGCCTTATTTTATAGCAGCAGCCGTTTATTTCAGCATGACGTTTGCTACTTCTCGGTTACTAAATCGCTGGGAGAAAAGATTAGGTAAAGGATACCAAGGATGAAGGGTGAAAATAGATGGCCAAATCATTGATCAAAATTACACATTTAAATAAAAAATTCGGTGAACAGGAAGTACTGAAAGACGTTTCCGCTGAAATTTATCCAGGAGAAGTCGTGGTACTTTTAGGGCCATCAGGCTCGGGAAAAAGCACTTTACTAAGATGCATCAACTTATTAGAGATACCAACTTCTGGTGAAATCAAGTTTGAAGGAATGACAATTACCGACAAGCAAAATGATATTTTTAAAACAAGAGAAAAAATGGGAATGGTTTTCCAACAGTTTAATCTATTCCCTAATATGACGGTTTTAGAAAACATCACTTTGTCACCAATCAAAGTCAAAAAGCAATCAAAAGAAGAAGCAACAAAGATTGCTAGAGATCTGCTAAAGAAAGTAGGTCTGCTAGAAAAAGCCGATACTTATCCTCAGTCTTTATCTGGGGGGCAACAACAACGGGTCGCCATTGCGAGAGCTTTAGCCATGCAACCCGACGTCATGCTATTTGATGAGCCGACTTCAGCTCTTGATCCGGAGATGGTCGGAGAAGTGTTAGAAATCATGTTGCAATTAGCTCGTGAAGGGATGACTATGATCATTGTGACTCACGAAATAGGCTTTGCAAAAGAAGTCAGTGATCGAGTTCTATTTATGGATGGAGGAACCATTCTTGAAGAAGGTACACCGACGGCTATTTTTGAACAAACCAGTCATCCACGAACAGTCGCATTTTTATCCAAAATATTATAAAAGTCAGTAACATCCAAAGAATAAAAAATCGAATGAAAACTCTCGAAACAGTTTCTCGTGTTTGGAGAGTTTTTATTTTATCAGTGTAGTCAAACGGATGATTTCTTCTCTTTTAAAAGTGTTTGGTAACTTCGGTCTGTTCATCATTTCAGGTTAATAGTTGTTTATTCAGAAGGATTCAGGTGTAGAGGTAGTTTTTTTGGAAAGAATGAAGTATAATATAGGGCTGAGGAGTACATTTCGTGCTCCTTCATTTTTTGCAGATGAGGAGACAAAATGTTTTCAAAATATAAACCAACATGGATGGTCGATGCCATCTACAAGATAACCCCTGCACAATTAAAAAACTTAGGGATTAAAGCAGTTTTGACTGACTTGGACAATACGTTGATCGCTTGGAACAATCCTGATGGGACAGAGGAATTACTCGACTGGATCTTAGAAATGAGAAATGCTGGTATTCCAGTAGTGGTTGTTTCAAACAATAGCTCTGAACGAGTAGCACGAGCGATCGATAAATTTGAATTGACGTATGTTGCTCGGGCATTAAAACCTTTAGCCGTAGGAATGAATCGAGCAAAAAAAATGTTGAATCTTTCAGATGATGAAATTGTGATGATCGGTGACCAAATCATGACAGATATCCGAGCAGCTAATCGTTCGGGTATCAGAAGTATCTTGGTTAAACCAATTATTGAAACGGATAGTTGGAAAACACGATTCAATCGTTTTTGGGAACGCAAAATCATGGCCTATTTATTAGCACACAATCCTGATATGGGCTGGCGAGGTGGAATTGAATGAACGAAGAACTACAGTGTATTGGGTGTGGAGCAACGATCCAAACCGACCATCCTAATGAATTAGGGTATACACCAAAAGCAGCATTAGAAAAAGGACTAGAATCAGGTGAGGTCTATTGCCAACGTTGTTTCCGGTTAAGACATTATAATGAGATCCAAGATGTTTCACTGACAGATGATGATTTTTTGCGCCTGCTGAATGAACTAGGACAAGAAGATGCCTTGATCGTCAATGTTGTCGATATCTTTGATTTTAATGGTTCTTTGATCCCTGGACTACATCGCTTTGTAGGTAATAACCCGGTGCTCTTGGTCGGAAACAAAGTGGATATTTTACCTAAATCACTGAAGAAACCAAAAATGATCCAATGGATGAAAGAGCGTGCACATGAAGCTGGATTGCGTCCGGTTGAAGTATTATTGACAAGCGCAAAAAAAGCGAATGAAATGGAAAATCTACTCAAAAAAATCGAAGAGTATCGTGAAGGTCGTGACGTCTATATCGTTGGTGTGACAAATGTCGGTAAATCGACATTGATCAATCAAATCATCAAGAACACAGCAGGTGTCAAAGATGTGATTACGACTTCTCAATTTCCAGGGACAACTTTAGATAAGATCGAGATTCCTTTAGATGATGGGCACTTCTTGATTGATACTCCTGGGATTATCCATCGACATCAAATGGCGCATTATCTTGGAAAAAAAGATTTAAGGATCATTGCACCAACGAAAGAAATCAAGCCTAAAGGATACCAATTGAATGAAGGACAGACACTCTTTCTCGGCGGTTTAGCAAGGTTTGATTTTATCAGTGGGCAACGCGGTTCATTTATTGCTTATGTTTCAAATGATGTCACTATTCATCGAACGAAATTAGCAAAAGCCGATGAATTTTATGTGAAACACGTCGGTGGATTATTACAACCACCTCGTCCCGATGAAGTAAATGAATTTCCCGAATTGGTTCGTTTTGAATTTTCGGTAAAAGAAAAAACAGATATCGTATTTGCTGGCTTAGGATGGATCACAGTGACACAACCGGCAGTCGTAGCAGGTTGGGCGCCAAAAGGTGTGAATGTGATGAAACGAAAGGCCTTGATTTAAGGAAGAAGGAAGAATATGACTTTAAGAGGAAAACAAAAAAGATTTTTACGAAGCCAGGCACACCACTTACAACCGATTTTTCAAATTGGTAAAGGTGGAATCAATTCTGCCATAATGGTTCAGATTGAAGAAGCGCTGGAAAAACGTGAATTAATCAAAGTAACGTTATTACAAAATACCGATGAGATTCCTGAAGAGGTAGCTGGTATTTTAGAAGAAACAGTCAGATGTCAAGTTGTTCAAATCATTGGACGAGTTCTTGTATTATACAAACCCTCTTCAAAGGAAAAATATCAACGTATCTCTAAAGAAGTAAACGCAATTTAAGGAGTGGTTAATATGAAATCGCAAGCGGAAGCTTTTGTCGAATCTCAAGTATTTCCTCAAGAGATGCCTCAAATTTTTGAAAAACGCAAACAGGTGGGGATTTTAGGTGGTACTTTTAATCCAGTTCACCTGGCACACTTAGTTATGGCAGAACAGGCAGGGAAAAATTTAGGGTTGGATGAGGTCTATCTAATGCCCTCTTATCAACCACCACATGTGGATGAAAAAACGACAATCGCTGCCAATCATCGCTTAAACATGCTTGAACTTGCGATAGCAGATAATCCTTTTTTAGCTATTGAACCGATCGAGTTATCTCGAAAAGGCAAAAGCTATACTTATGATACGATGAAAGCTCTGACACAAAACAACCCTAATACCGATTACTATTTTATTATCGGTGGCGACATGGTAGAATATCTACCAAAATGGTATAAAATCGATGAACTAGTGACAATGGTCAATTTTGTTGGTATTCGTCGAGCAGGTTACTCAACCGAAACGCCTTACCCAGTGATTTGGGTCGATGTGCCAACCATTGATATCAGCTCAACTAAAATACGGCAGAAGATCCAGCAAGGTTGTTCCGTTCGTTATCTAGTACCTGATAAGGTCATTGAGTATATCGAGAAAGAAGGGCTATATCAAGATGGACTATAGTAATAAATACACAACTTACTCAAGAGAAGAGTTGATGCAAAAAGTCCAAATGCGAATGAGTGAACGACGTTTCAAGCATGTTCTTGGGGTGGAAGAGACGGCGATTGCCCTTGCCGGCAAATACGGCTGTTCATTAGAAAAAGCTAGTATTGCTGCTTTGACACATGATTATGCGAAAGAACGGCCTGATGATGAATTTATTTTAGTTATCAAGCGAGATGGCTATGACCCAGCGCTTCTTCATTATGGAAATGCGATTTGGCATGGTTTAGTTGGCGCCTCTTTTGTTGAAAGAGAGCTTGGTATCACAGATGAAGAGATCCTTCATGCCATTCGGGTTCATACCACTGGTGCGGCTGAAATGTCTTTATTAGATAAAATCATCTATGTAGCAGATTATATTGAACCTGGTCGTTCGTTTCCTGGAGTCCAAGATGCGCGTGAAATAGCGTTGCTTGATTTAGACGAAGCGGTAGCTTTTGAGACAAAGCACACATTAGCTCACTTGATTGAACAAGAACAACAGATTTATCCAAAAACAATTGAAACATATAATCATTGGGTAGCTAAAAAATAATCTCTACCCATTAGGAGGAAATTACTATAAATAGCAAAGAACAACTACAAATTGCAGTGCAAGCTGCCGATTCAAAACGTGCAGAAGATATCGTTGCTTTAGATGTGAGAGAAGTATCTTTACTAGCAGATTACTTCATGATTTGTTCGGCAAACAGTGAACGACAACTAAATGCAATTACAGAAGAAATCATTGAAAAAGAAGAAGAAAACAATTACGAAGTAAAACGTATCGAAGGAAAAGAAGGCGGAAAATGGATCCTGATCGACTTAGGAGATCTGATCATCCATGTTTTCCATGCGCCAGAAAGAAGTTTCTATAATTTAGAAAAATTATGGTCAGATGCACCACTTGTTGACCTAAATGAATGGATCGATTAATATGGCTTACGAAACATTTGCTTTCGTTTATGATGAGGTAATGGATGAAACCTTATATCAACAATGGTTAGATTTCTCAAAACGACACTTACCAAGTGAAACATGTAATATTTTAGAATTAGCTTGCGGAACAGGTGCTCTAGCTGTTGCCTTTGCTAAAGCTGGGTACCATGTCACAGGGTTAGATCTTTCAGAAGAGATGTTGATGATTGCTAGCCAACGTGCGTTTGAAGAGGAAACACCAATCCAATTTGTTGAAGGAAACATGCTTGATCTGTCAGAAATTGGTCAATACCAAGCAATCACTTGTTTCTCAGATTCTGTGTGCTATATGAAGAATGAACAAGAAGTGCAGCAAGTATTTGACGAAGTGTATCAAGCGTTGGAAGAAAATGGACGTTTTATATTCGATGTTCATTCTATCTATCAAATCGACACGGTTTTTCCTGAATACAGTTACCATTATCAAAATGATCAGTTTGCCTTTTTATGGGATAGCTACCCAGGTAAGGAAAAGCATAGTATTGAACATTTCTTGACTTTCTTCGTGAAAGATCCCGAAGAAGCAGGTAAGTTTATTCGAGAAGACGAACTGCATCAAGAGCAAACTTATTCTTTGGATAATTATTTAAGAATGTTAGAAAATAGTGGTTTTTCTAAGGTAGAAGCATTTGGTGATTTCACCGACGAACAACCAAAGGAAGATACAAAACGTCTCTTTTTTGTGGCATATAAGGAATAGGACACGAAAAAAGTCTTTTGTTGAATACGAAACATTACCTTATCGCGAGGTGTAATCGCAAAAAAAAACTGCCGTGAATCGCGTTGTTTCAGATAGTATTATAATAGTATAAAAGTAACGAATAATGGCAAAGACGAGTAAATCATCAACAAAGTCTGCGCCAAATAGTGACGTTTTTCTGCTAAAAAACGAAAAAAACACTTTAGAAATATCTTGATTAAAAATAAGCTGAAGCGTCATTTGAAAAGCAGGAGAAACGATTTTTCGATTTCTCCTGCTTATTTTTTTACAGTTAAAAACCAAATTGATCATTTTAGGATTGACCGAAAGAATGAACTGTTTGTTTTATTCCTATTAAGAAACGGAGGAAATGCGATGAAAATTTGTGGCATTATTGTTGAATATAATCCTTTCCATAATGGGCATCGCTACCATGCGGAAATGGCTCGTGAACAAACGGGCGCAGATATCGTGATAGCAGTGATGAGTGGAAATTTTTTACAGCGTGGTGAGCCTGCAATTATCGACAAATGGTCCAGAGCAACTGCTGCCCTCCAAAACGGAGTGGATTTGGTCATTGAACTACCGATAGAATGGTCTGTGCAATCAGCAGATTACTTTGCCAAAGGCGCTGTCCGATTATTACAGATGCTCGGCTGTACACATCTTTGTTTTGGTACAGAAGAAGAGTCGACATTTAATTACGAAGCTTTTGGGAAATTTGTACAGCAAAACCAATTAAGGATTGACCGTGAATTTCAACGTTTATCTGATCAAGGAATGAGCTATCCGCAGAAGATGACAGCAGTGTTCAACACACTTTATCCAGAAATCGCTCTCGATTTTTCTTCTCCTAATCACATTTTAGGGTTAAGCTATGCGAAAGAAAATGCCCAGTATGCCCAGCCAATGAAATTAGTACCGATTACCAGAAAAAGTGCTGGTTATCACGATGAAGAATGGAGCAGTTCCTCCATCGCAAGTGCGACCGCTATTCGCAAAGCGCTCAGTGAACAACGCTCCGTAACGAATTTTATACCTGCTGCCACCGCAGCGATGATCGAAGCAGGTTCGCAACAAACATGGGCGAATTACTGGCCCTTGTTACGTTATCGTTTGCTTTCTACGGAGCTAGCCAATTTGAAAACTATCTATCAGATGACGGAAGGACTTGAAGTGAGAATGCAATCGGCTGCGAAGAAAGCCACTTCTTTCGAGGAATTTGTCACTTTAGCCAAGACGAAAAGATATACTTGGACGAGAATCCAACGTTTAGCTTGTTACGTATTATTGAACATCCATCATGAGGAAATCCATGACCAACAAGCTAAATGTTACTTGAATATTTTAGGATTCACCAAGGCAGGACAACAGTTTTTAAAAGAAAAGAAAGAGATACCTTTGATCTCAAAAATCGGCAAAAAAGAAGCAGAATTGGCACACCTTTTGGTTCGGAGTGATCAAATCTATCAACTCGGTGGGGCGATACCTGAACAAAATTTTGGAAGAAGACCTTATGTTTCGAAATAAACCTGGTTGGTGGGAACAAAGTGAAATGACTAATCTGAATGAAAGTTTAGTTCAATATTTTGAATATGTCGCTTTGTAAAAAATTCTTTGTCTAGCTTGTTGAGTAGCTATTCCAAGAGACGACTATAATCGATCATACAAGGAAACACCTCCCTAAAAAATGACTAGATTTAGAAAAAATACTTCACAGAATCCAGATTCACAAGTATAATGGAACAGGACGTTTTTGTGCTTAACCACTATCAGAAATGAACGATCAAAATTAGAAAGCGAAGTGAGAATATGGGACGTAAATGGGCAAACATCGTAGCGAAAAAAACCGCAAAAGATGCAAATAATAGCCGAGTTTATGCAAAATTCGGGATTGAAATCTATGCAGCAGCAAAATCAGGTGATCCAGACCCACACGCTAACCAAAAACTACGTTTCGTCATTGAACGCGCGAAAACTTATAATGTACCTAAACATATTATTGACCGTGCAATTGAAAAAGCAAAAGGTGCGGGAGATGAAACTTATTCTGAATTACGTTATGAGGGATTCGGACCAAATGGCTCAATGGTCATCGTTGATACCTTAACAAACAACGTGAACCGTACAGCTGCTGATGTACGTGCTGCTTTTGGTAAAAACGGCGGAAATATGGGTGTTTCTGGAGCTGTTTCTTACATGTTCGACAATACAGCGATTTTTGGTTTTGCTGGCGATGATGCAGATGAGATCCTTGAATATTTGATGGATAAAGAGATTGATGTACGTGATGTCATGGAAGAAGATGGACAAATCATCGTTTATGGTGAAGTTGCTGACTTCCACAGTATCCAAGAAGCATTGAAAGAAAAAGGAATCACTGATTTTTCAATTGCTGAGATCCAAATGATTCCTCAAAATGAAGTGACACTTTCACCAGAAGACCAAGAAACATTTGAAAAAATGATTGATGCGTTGGAAGAATTGGAAGATGTTCAACATGTTTTCCATAATGTAGCATTGGAAGACTAAACGATAAAAACGAATGAAGGTTGTGAAAGCATCGGATAGCTTCCGACTTGCGATTTATCCGTTTTTCGTTTTTACACCTGCTAATAGTCTGGGACGATTCGTCTCTCAGACTATTTTTTTACGCTTAAAAGAAGATCATTCGTTCTGAAAAAACAGTAGTTTATGACGAATCAATGATTTTATCTTTTTTTCGTATGTTTTATTTTTTATTCTGTTTCGTCCTGTGTTATTATTGATATAGACGTATTATTGGAAAAATGATACATAGGAATGTGGATGTAGGCGGGGAAATTTTATGGAAGCAAAAATTAGTTTAGAGCCTTTTGAACGTATTTTAAGCGGTTACCAAAAGATCGAAGAGTTAGCTGTGAATATCACAGACTGTTCAAAATTAGCAAAAAAATATGCCCATTATGGTGTAGAAGGTTATCGTTTAGGAAATTACGTAGGTACTGGTTACCTTAATCGCTATTTGGAATGTATGGTTGATCGCGTCCCCATGTTGATTTACAAAAGAAATTATTTAATCCCTTTACTTTTTAGACGTTCAGATTCAACCTTTCGATTATTTGAAGAAAATTATCGTATGGAAGCTTTCTTTCGTTTGTTAGAATGGAGCTTAAAACATCAACCAACAAAAATCTTAATTGAAAAAAATGAAAAATATGATTCTAAAAAAGTAAAAGTGATCGACAGTGCTTATCTAGCTTTTCGTTTATCAGAAATCCTTGATAGTGGAGGCTATCCGATCAGTAACTTCCGATCAATCGAACAGTTTATTGATTGGAATCGAATTTATCGGCTGATAGATAACGGGGGGATTGGGCGTCATAGTAAAGTCTTTGATCCTGAGTATCCTGAAAATATAGAAGAATTGCGAATGATTATTTCATTAGTTAAATTAAAGTATCCAGATACTGAATCATTTGTTTAAAAGGCGAGGTTGTGACTAAGTGGTTAGCTTCTTATTTTTGAAGCTACTTCTTTAACACCGTTTATTAAGAATAAAGGGCTGTGACAAAAATTTTGTCACAACCCTTTATTTTTATATATTGATAGTGGTATATAACGCTGGGTCCATGGATTCAATCAAAGGACTTTCAGATTCAGAAGTAACTAAAACGAGTTCGTGCATGGCTCTTGTACACATGGTGTAAAGAACTAATTGATCTCGGTCAGTGGCAAAGTTTGTATCATCGATGCCCCATAAGAAAACGCGATCAAACTCGAGCCCTTTTGCCAAGAATGCTGGTAGTAGGACGATTTGTCGTTTCATAAAATCTGTTTCATCAGAAATCAATTGGACACGATCTTTTAAGTATTCGGGCAACTGTTCATAGAGTTGTTCACACTCAGTCTGTGTTTTACCAATGATTGCGGTACGCCAGTAACGGGTATTTTCTTGAGTCGTTTCAAGCGTAGTTTTTAACCAATTTAATCGTTCTTCTAAGGAGGAACCTTTCACGATAGAAGGAAGCGTACCTTTGCGAGCCGTCGTTTCTACTTGATTTTCCTCAGTAAGAAAATGATTCGCAAAATCCGTGATCTCTTTTGTTGAACGATAGCTGGTCGTTAACTGGAAGTGTGTGATTTCTTGGTCTTTAAATAGTTGATCCAAAGAGCCAGTAATCGTTTCATTGCCGAAAACATTTTGATTTAGATCACCACAAAAAGTGAGATTAGCTTTTGGATAGATCGCTTGTAAAAGAGCTACCTGAGCGGGAGCGAAATCTTGCATTTCATCGATAAAGATATAGCGAGCTTTTTGCATCACAGACACTGGATGGATGCGACGCATCAGCAAGAAGAATAATACTGCATCTTCTTGTCGTAGTTCTCGTTGACGAAGCTTCTCTTTTAATAAGGCTGAATGATCGTTCCACATCGTTGCGCTAATGTCATTTTTAGCCAACAGCGCCTGAGGTACGTTTTGTAAAAAGTGAAGGTATTGTTTGGTCAAATTGACAAATTGAAACTGATTGATTCCGCGGTAGATTCGACGAAATCTTTTCTTCACGATTTGATTCGCTAGTTTTTTCCGTAAAGACTGTTCTTTTTGCTCCGTATACTCAAGATTCGGATCATTCGCATATAAGTCTTGCAATTGTTCTTCTGCTAATTCTTTGACCCATTTTTGACGCATCTCATCTTTTTGGAGTCCACCCAATTTTTTTAATAATTTTGTTTGCAACAAGGAGAGACGTTGATGTAACGGTAAGAGTTCATTGGTTTCTTGATACCATTTGCGGATCGATTCTTTTGCTAAAATCGTCCGACCGTTAATTTTCATATCTCTAAACAAGGGACCAAAACCAGTAATATGATCGATATAACGATCAATCTGATGGATTAGTTGAAGACCGCTTTTGAAGGTTTGGATCGGGTCCTTGTCTCCAGATAAAAAACCAACTTCTTGTTGCTCTTCTTCTAACAATGAAAATTCAGGTAATAACTGTTCCAAATAAGACTTGAAGGTTTGCGTAGGTACACCACTTTCACCTAAAGAAGGCAAAACAGTCGAAATATAGTCAGAGAAAAGATGATTAGGAGAAAAAAGTAAAACGTTCTCGGCATCTAACCATTTTCGATTGTGATAAAGTAAAAAGGCGATCCGTTGTAATAAAGCGGATGTTTTTCCACTACCAGCGATTCCTTCGATCAACATCACTTGACTTGTTGTATCACGAATAATGGCATTTTGGGCTTTTTGGATCGTAGAGACGATATTTTTCATATGCGCACTTGAGGCATCGTCTAGGATCTCTAGTAAGAAATCATCGTTGATCACTTCAGAAGTATCCACCATCGAAATAATTTTTCCGTCTAAGATTTTAAACTGACGTTTCAGCAGTAATTCAACATTGATTTTTTCAGTATCTGTTTCATAGAAGGCTGGTCCAATTTCCCCTTCGTAATAAAGGTTAGCAATTGGGGCACGCCAGTCGATTACGATTGTTTCTTCAGAGAGATCTCTTAAAGAAGCGATTCCTAGATAAAGTGTCTCTGCATCTGTTTCTTCTTTAAAATCGATTCGGGCAAAGTAAGGGTTGTCTTCCATAACTGTTAACGTTTGGAGCCTTTTTTGCTGCGATTCAAGCGTATGGTATTTTAAAAGCAATTCTTGCTCATGTTGGCGGTATTCGACAGCTGATTCATAAAAGGATTCATTAGACCCACCTCTGATTTTATGGCTGGCGGTGTCTTTCGTAGAATCTTGCATCTCTTGGGTAAGAGATTGTTGTTTAGTGTTTAATAGCTTTTGTTCAAGCTGGATCAACTGAATGGTTTCATCCACGTGTTGTTGTTCTAGTTGTCTTTCATTCATTGCGTATATTACTCCTTCCGCCGTAAATAACGAATTAAAAGTATAGCACAAAAAGTGAGAAAAAGGTATCTTTGACTATTTGTTTGAAGGAAAGTGAAAGAAGAAAATCAATGAGAGTGAGAGTTGTTTTCAGTTAAGTGTAAATAGTTTTCATTCTAGTTCTAAGTCAGTATCCTAAAATTGTAGGGAGTGAACAATATGACACATTTTAAAAAGTTTTCAATCACCGTTTTGATAGGAATGACGGCACTTATTTGCGAATTTATTTTTAAACGACCCACACTTGCATTTCTGATTATCGCGATCACGGGTGGTATTTTGGCTTTCTTTATGTTTATTGAGATGATTAAAACATTACGTTCAGGTAAATATGGTGTGGACATTCTTGCTATTACAGCGATTGTTGCGACATTAGTGGTAGGAGAGTACTGGGCTAGTTTGATGATCCTGATCATGTTGACTGGCGGAGACAGTTTGGAAGACTATGCCAATAAAAAAGCTAGTCGAGAATTGCAAACGTTATTGGACAATACACCACGCACAGCGCATCAATTGATGAATGACCAATTGAAAGATATTCCAGTAGAAGCTGTTGAGATCAATGATTTATTAGTGGTGAAACCAGGAGAATTAGTGCCCGTTGACGGAAAGGTAGTGAAAGGTGAGTCGCAATTTGATGAGTCTTCATTAACGGGTGAAGCCAAACTTGTATTAAAAAAAGCAGGCGATGAACTGATGTCTGGCTCAGTCAATGGGGACGGTTCCGTTCAAATGATCGTTGAAAGAAGAGCAGCTGATAGTCAATACCAACAAATTATTAAATTGGTCGAAGAATCAAAAGAAAAACCAGCTCATTTTGTTCGCTTAGCGGATCGCTATGCGGTGCCTTTTACATTGATCGCTTATTTAATCGGAGGTATTTCCTGGTGGGTCACGAAGAATCCTGTTCGTTTCGCAGAAGTTCTCGTTGTTGCTTCACCTTGTCCTTTGATTTTAGCTGCACCGATTGCTTTAGTGGCTGGAATGAGTCGTTCAAGTAAAAACGGAATCGTCATCAAAACAGGAACTGCTGTGGAAAAATTAGCACGAACCAAGACAGTTGCATTTGATAAAACGGGTACCATCACTAAAGGGGTCCTCGAAGTAGCAAGTATTCATCCAGAAGCTGGTGTAACATCAGAAACGCTCTTGGTCTATGCGGCAAGTGCTGAACAAGAATCAAGTCATATCTTAGCCCGATCACTAGTCCATGAAGTCGATAACGAAAAGTTATTGCCAGTGAATGAATTAAAAGAGATCACGGGGCAAGGAATACAAGCTAGAGTAGATGGACATTTCGTTAAAGTTGGCAGAGCTTCATTTGTCGGTGCCAAAGAAAGCCAATCTACTAAAACAGCTATCTATGTTGCAATTGATGACCATTTTTCGGGTACGATCTTATTTTCAGACGTGCTGCGTCCAGAAGCACAAGCAACGATTGAACAATTGAAAACAATGGGTGTAGCGGATTTGATGATGATCACAGGGGATGGACCGGCTATCGCTGAATCAATTGCAAAGGAGGTTGGGCTCACGGCTGTTCATGCTCGTTGTTTGCCGCAGGACAAATTGAATATCCTTGAGAGTATTCCCGAAAGTGAACGTCCCGTAACGATGGTGGGCGATGGGGTCAACGATGCTCCAGCTTTGACGATCGCAGATGTTGGAATAGCCATGGGCGCACACGGATCAACGGCAGCTAGCGAAAGTGCTGATGCGGTGATACTAAAAGATGATTTGACAAAAGTTGCTACTGCTATAACGATTTCCAGAGATACGATGAAAGTAGCGAAACAATCTGTTTTAATCGGTATTTTTATTTGTGTTTTTTTAATGCTGGTTGCTAGTACGGGTGTAATCCCCGCTTTGTTTGGAGCGGTTCTCCAAGAAGTGGTAGACACTGTTTCGATTTTAAGTGCGTTGCGGGCTAAAAATGAGCGATCCCACACGTAACATCAGAAAAGACCTTTTCTCTTTGCTTTTTTTGCGGTATGATCATAGCATAGAAGAAGGGTTGAAAAGACCACTTACATTTAAGATAGCAATCATTAAAAGGAGACGAGACAATGCCATTTGTACACGTAGAACTAGTTGAAGGACGTAGTCCAGAACAATTAGAAAATATGATGAAAGATATTACAGAAGCTGTTCATAAAAATACCCAAGCACCAAAAGAACATATCCATGTGATTATCAATGAAATGAAAAAAGGCACTTATGGTGTAAATGGTGAATGGAAAAAATAAGTCACACCCACACTTGATTTTTCTTTTTATTAGTGGTTAAATAAACACATAGTTGATTGATGAGAAAGACAACTGAATTTGAGAGTCTTCGATAAGAGAGGAAAAGCCAGGCTGAAACTTTTCCAGAAGAAAACCAAAGGATGACCACTTTCGAAACCTTTGTTGAAACAAAGGCGGTCGTACCGTTATAACGCTCAAGGAACGTGTAAACGTTCGAAATTAGGTGGAACCACGAATCTTTCGTCCTAGTATCTCTTTTATGAGGTGCTGGGACTTTTTTATTGGTGTCAACTCATTCAATCAAAAAATCAAAGGAGGCTATTTTAATGATAAAAATTACTTTTCCAGATGGCGCAGTGAAAGAGTTTGATGCGGGAATCACGACTGCTGAGATTGCTGCAAGTATTTCCAAAAGTTTAGCTAAAAAAGCATTAGCCGGTAAAGTGAACGGTCAATTGATTGACTTGAATCGTGGCATCGAAGAAGATGCATCAATCGAGATCGTTACACCTGACCACGAAGATGCATTAGCATTGGTACGTCACTCAACCGCACATTTGATGGCACAAGCTATGAGACGCTTGTACCCAAATATCCATTTCGGTGTCGGACCAGCAATCGATTCAGGATTTTACTATGACACAGACAACGGTGAAAACCAAATCAGTGCCGAAGATCTTCCAGCAATCGAAGCAGAAATGATGAAAATCGTGAAAGAAAACTTACCGATCGAACGTAAAGTTCTTTCTAAAGAAGAAGCTCTGGAAATCTTTGCAAGTGATCCTTATAAAGTAGAATTGATCAGTGAATTACCAGATGAGGAAGTAATCACTGCTTATCAACAAGGAGAATTTATTGATTTATGCCGTGGACCACATGTCCCATCAACCGGTCGTATCCAAGTCTTCAAACTATTATCTGTAGCTGGAGCTTACTGGCGTGGAAATTCAAACAATCAAATGATGCAACGTGTCTATGGGACAGCATTCTTTGATAAAAAAGACTTAAAAGAATTTATTCGTCTACGTGAAGAAGCAAAAGAAAGAGACCACCGTAAATTAGGAAAAGAACTAGATCTATTTATGGTATCACCACAAGTTGGCTCAGGCTTACCATTCTGGTTACCTAAAGGTGCAACGATTCGTCGAACAATTGAACGTTATATCGTTGATAAAGAAATCAGCTTAGGTTACCAACATGTCTACACACCAATCATGGGAGATGTAGAATTGTATAAAACATCAGGTCACTGGGATCATTACCAAGAAGACATGTTCCCACCAATGGATATGGGTGATGGTGAAATGTTAGTTCTTCGTCCGATGAACTGTCCGCATCATATGATGGTCTATAAAAATGCGATCCATTCCTACCGCGAATTACCAATCCGTATCGCTGAACTAGGCATGATGCACCGTTACGAAAAATCAGGTGCGCTATCAGGTTTACAGCGTGTTCGTGAAATGACATTGAACGATGGGCATACCTTTGTACGTCCTGATCAAATCAAAGATGAGTTTAAACGTACGTTGGAATTGATGGTCGCAGTTTACGCTGACTTCAATATTACAGACTATCGTTTCCGTTTGAGCTATCGCGATCCGAACAACACGGATAAATATTTTGATGATGATGCTATGTGGGAAAAAGCGCAAGTGATGTTAAAAGCCGCAATGGATGAATTGGAATTGGATTACTTCGAAGCAGAAGGAGAAGCTGCTTTCTATGGTCCAAAATTGGATGTTCAGGTCAAAACAGCTTTAGGAACAGAAGAAACATTATCAACGATCCAATTAGACTTCTTGCTTCCAGAACGCTTTGATTTAACTTATGTTGGTGAAGATGGCGAAAATACACATCGTCCAGTAGTTATCCACCGTGGGATCGTTTCAACGATGGAACGTTTTGTTGCTTATTTAACTGAAGTTTACAAAGGAGCTTTCCCAACTTGGTTAGCACCAATCCAAGCAACAATCATTCCTGTTTCAGTTGAAGCGCATAGTGACTATGCTTATGAAATCAAGGAACGTCTACAAATGAAAGGTCTACGTGTTGAAGTAGATGACCGCAATGAAAAAATGGGTTATAAGATTCGTGCATCACAAACACAAAAAATACCATATCAACTAGTCGTTGGTGATAAAGAAGTAGCTGATGCAACGGTCAATATTCGCCGATATGGAAGCAAAGAAACTTCAGTAGAAGATCTCAACATGTTCGTTGATGCGATGGTTGCTGAAGTCCAAAATTATAGTAGACAAGGTTAATTTCAATAGTCGAAAAAGTGACCTGACTACCCTAGAATGTAAGATCAAACCGATGGTGTCGAAAATCGAAAACGATTTTTGATACCATCGGTTTTTTACTAAGCGGATTGTTACGCTTCTCCCATATCTTTTTAAGAGTTAAAGCTAAAGCGTGCAATTTGAAACAACAAAGCGATAATGAGAATCTTTTTTTCTGAAATTACGAAAAGATGAATAAGCAAGCCTTTCATCTTATGCTATTATTAGGTTGAAAAGGAAAAAAGGAGGGTTGAAAATGGGAACTTTTTTTACAAATAAAAGGCTAAATAAAAAAGGAAATAACGTAGCTCAAAATGAGTTAAGCGAGCAAACAAACGAAATGCAGTCAAAACAAGCCAATCATAAAAAAAAGAACTTAGCAGTAAATTTAATCGTAAAAATTGAACATGCGATTAAACAAAGGAGTCAACATAAATCCACGAATCAAAAAAATTCGAAGTCCGTTGGTCCCGCTAAACGAATGTTGGAATTGATTAGGCGAGATTTTTCTATGCTTGAGAAAGTACTGAATAATACTTACCAGGAAATCCATAAACTTGACCGCTCTTTCAGAATAAAAATGATCAGTTACATAAGAAACGATCGGAAAAGAATGGCAACAAAAATTCGTGCGTTCAAAACAACTTTGATTCCTCATAAAAGTAATTTTACGAATCAAATCGAAATAGCTCCTCGTGCTAAGACTGAAATGGAGAATATTTTACCTATAACGAAAATCAAAATGAAACAAAGAAATGAAGAGCAGACTAAACTTGGTCTCAGAAAAAATTTGTTTAAGCAGTTTTTCAACCGACTGTTATATTCCAATAGCCAAAAAATGAGGAATCAAGACCTAAATAAAATAGTAGTAGAAAAAATACAGCAAGAAAAATATGAAGAAAAACAAGTGTTGTTAACAATGGAACAAATATTAGCAAGATCGACAAATAGAAATGATATGCCAGAACAACTTTTCAGTCGATCAATACAACCATTCGAGAATACTAAAGAAGAAAGACTAGCACGAATAAGTGAGAAAATCCAAAATGCTATGAACTTCTCAACTTCTAGGAATCAATTAGGAGCAGCACATGCGGAACACCAACTCTAAAAGTTATTTCATGACATCAATTTATAAATTGGAGTTCAATACTCGTGACTTCTATCAAGAGTATTCAACGTGAGACAACAAAATTTTCATGATAAAGAGTGCAACTATCATATGAATGATAGGATAACCAGGAGCTGCAATCGTCCATTCTTCTTGAAAAATTAATCTTTTATCTAAGAGTCCAAGGCTTGCCTTGGGCTCTATTGCTGTAGCCGAACCTCATCAATTATTTTTTAGCTTCATACTTTTTCTCCAACATTTATTTACAGATGATGACAAAATTTCTTGTCAGACGTCACGATCTTATTAGTGGGATATGGTATACTTAGCTAGACTGGAAGAGAAAAAGGAAGTGAGACAAATGAGCGTTATTAGCCGTATTGAGAGCATGATGGAGGAGTATTCTTCAACTGAAAAAAAGCTCGCTGATTATATCATCAAAAATGTAGAAAAAATTCCCACGATGACTGCGAACGAGTTAGCAGAAGCTGCTGGGTTAAGTGCGCCCACAGTTGTCCGATTTTCCAAAAAAATTGGGTTTCAAAGTTTGACTGACTTCAAAATAAATATTTCGACCGAGTTACAAACCGGTATCGTTGAAGGCTTCAGTGATATTCACCCAAACGAATCATTTTATTCGATCAAACACATTTTGGGAAATAATGCGCAAGTGGCAATCAAAGAAACGGTGGACATTTTAAATGAAGAAAAAATTCAAGAAGTGGTTGAGACCCTGGAAAGTGCTGAAACAGTCTTTTTATATGGCGTGGGCGCTTCATCTTTAGTGGTGGAAGACATTTTGCAAAAATGGTCTAGAGTAGGCAAACCCATTATTTTTGAAAAAGATATCCATGTTTTACTTCCTCAATTAGTAAGCAATGAAACCAAAAAAGTATTATGGTTAGTCTCCAATTCTGGTAGTAGCGCGGATGTCGTAGCAGTTGGAGAAATCGCAAAAGATTTAGGCATTGAGGTAATTGCTTTAACGCAATTTGGAAATAATCCTTTAAGTAAGTTGGCGGATGTTGTTGTACAAACCTCACGTCCAAAGGAAATTACCAATCGAAGCGCTGCTACAAATTCTTTGCTGGCTCAGTTTGTTACTATCGATATTATTTTTTATTTATATATGACAAAGAATGAACAGTTGAAGGAAAAAGTTCGTGAAACCAGACAAGTAATTAAAGGATACTTTGGTTCAAAACGGTAAGAGCATTATAAAAAGTTTTCCACAGTAAAAATATCATTTGTTGTGTTTCACGATAAGAAAATGATAAATTAAATAAAAAACTTTATTTTTTAAAGGTTTGAATTGTTTGAAAACTTGACACGATTTTATCCTGTGAAACAAAAAAAGAATATCAACTTGAAATAAGTTAAAGAATTTATTAGTGATTTTCGTTTCTTCTTTTTTATTTCAAGAAATTTAGGTACAATGAAACATAACAGTAAGTAGGAAAAAGATAGGAATGATGAGAGAGTTTATGAAAAAACTATTAAACAATTCATGGATGGATAAATTGAAAAAAGGTGCACAAGAGCCGAAAAACAAAACATTTCGACGTTCCCATGTCCCTTTTCGGTTGAATTTTCTTTTTTTCATCATATTTACATTATTCGTCGCATTGATTGCACGATTAGGTTATCTACAAATCGTTAATGGCGAAGCAATGGAAGCCAAAGTGAAATCATCATCGACGCTAACGATCCAAACCAGTTCTCCGAGGGGGATGATTTACGATTCGACAGGTAAACCATTGGTGACGAACCAAGCGAATCAAGCAATTACTTTCACCAGAGGAACAAAAATGACGGCAGAGGATCTGCTTAAAGTAGCGACAAGACTAAATCAATTAATCAATGTGCCAGTTGATGAAAATTTAACTGAACGAGATAAAAAAGACTTTTGGTTAGCTGATCCTAAGCATTTGAAAGAAGCAACGGAACGCTTAACAGCAAAGGAAAAACAACTTGATTCCAGCGATCAATACAAAGCGTTAGTTGACAAAGTAACTGATAGTGAAATCAACTTCAATGAAGAACAATTAAAAATCGCGACAATTTTTAAACGCATGAATAGCGCGTATGAGTTGAACACGGTATTTATCAAAAATTCAGGTGTGACTGATCAAGAATTAGCGGTTGTTTCCGAACATGCTTCAGAACTACCTGGAGTATCCACAGGAACCGACTGGACACGTCAATACACGGCTGCTGACTCAATCAAAAGTATTTTAGGTAGTGTGACAACAGAAAAACAAGGTTTACCAGCTGATGAAGTAGATGAATACTTAGCTAAAGGCTATTCTCGTAATGATCGTGTGGGACAAAGTTACCTTGAAAAGCAATATGAAGATGTTTTACAAGGAACAAAAACCCAATATGAAGTAACCCTCGATAGTAATGGGAATGTAACGAATCAAAAAGAAATCTTTGCTGGTGAAAAAGGGTCCAACCTCATGTTGTCTCTTAACGCTGATTTCCAAGCCAAAGTCGAAAATATCTTAAAGACAAACTACCAAAAATTAGTGGATAGTGGAAAAGCAACTTATTCGCCAGGGGCGTATGCAGTAGCGATGAATCCACAAACCGGTGAGATATTGGCTATGACAGGATTTAGCCACCAAGAAGGGTCCAAAGAGTTGACAGAAAATGCTTTGGGGAATATTACTAGTGCCTTTACACCAGGGTCAGTAGTCAAAGCAGGTACGTTAACTGCTGGTTGGCAAACGAATGTGATCTCAGGTAACCAAGTGTTAGTCGATGAGCCAATCAAATTACAAGGCTCTTCTGAAAAGAGTTCGGTCTTTAATCGAAGCGGGCGTATTGCAATCAATGCAGTCAAAGCACTTGAACTATCATCGAATACGTATATGATCAAAGTTGCGTTGAAAATGCTGGGATTGGAATATACACCAAATATGGGACTTCCTTCACTAAATGAAGAGTCAAAAGCCTATGAAGAATTACGTAAAGCGTTCAAACAGTTTGGTTTAGGAACAAAAACTGGGATTGATCTACCAAATGAATCACCAGGGATTTCTCGTTCTGTTGATTTTATGAAGAAATTTAATGCAGATAATGGTGCTCAATGGTACACACCAGGTAACTTTACTGACTTAGCTTTTGGTCAGTTTGATACCTATACACCGATCCAATTAGCGCAGTATGCTTCAACTGTAGCCAATGGTGGTAAGAGAATCCAACCTCGTTTAGTCAAGGGAATCTATGGAAATGATGAAAATGGGAACCTTGGTCCGGTGAAAAAAGAGCTGGAAACAAAAGTCGAAGATACCGTTGATATTTCTCCAGCAGATATGTCGATCCTTCGTGAAGGATTCCATCAAGTTGTTCATGGAACAGATGCGTATACGACAGCTAAACCTTTAGCTAGTGCAAAAATGGATTTGTCTGCTAAGACTGGTACAGCCGAAACTGTAGCTGAAGGTCATCCAGATATTACCACAGTAAATAGTAATATCGTGGCCTATGGTCCGAGTGATAACCCACAAATTGCAATTAGTGTCGTTCTACCGAACTTATTAGATGAAAAAGATCATATGAATCTAGTCATTGCAAAAGAAATCATGGACACTTACTACGATATGTTCATGGCAAAATAAAAAGACCAACAACTAAAAAGACCGTTCCAGAGAAATACAATTTGTTTTCTCTGGAACGGTCTTTTTTGATTTTAAAGGGCTAATAAGTCTTCTAGATACGTAGCTAAGCCATCTTCTTGGTTGGTGTGTTCAGTGACATCGTTAGCAACGCCTTTTAATTGATCGGTACCATTTTTCATTGCAACTCCCCAGCCAGCATATTCTAATAGTTCCAAATCGTTATGTTCGTCACCAAAAGCAATGACATCTTTTTGATCGATATCAAGGTAATTGGCAATGCGATGAACGCCTTTGGCTTTTTCAATTCCTTTAGAAACGATTTCTAAAATAGCCATTGGTCCTCCCCAAGTACGAACATCAACAAAATTACCGAATTGACGGGTTAATTCAGCTGAAACTTGTTCAGCATAGCATTTTTCTGTTCGAACCAGTAAAGAGGTTGGATCAGTTGTCAGATTTTTAGGCGATAATAAATTTTGAGGGCTAGGATTTGATGCAGCAAAAATTTTTTCATCAAAAAAATCAAAGCTGTCAATAAAATAAGTTTCACGATTTTCTGCAGCAATGAAATCTAAATTCAATTGGCGTTTTTGAGCTAAAATCTCGAATACGATGCGTTTATCGATCGAGGTTTCTTTTTCATGAGCCCAATATTGATTAGGGATATGTACTAAAGCACCGTTAAAGTTGACCATCGGTGTAGACAATCCTAATTGCTGATAATAGTGATAACTCATTCGGAAGGGGCGCCCAGTAGCAATACTGACATGGTGACCAGCGTTAATCGCTTTTTTTAATGTTTCTTCAGTTTTTGAAGTAATGATTGAATCGGGATTTAAAGTTGTTCCGTCTAAATCAATGGCAATGAGCTTTCTATTCAAAAATGTCATTCCTTTCAATGCTAGTATGTGTTTCAGTCTAGCACATATATTTTTTTTAACAAGGTGCAAATGTAAGGGGAAAAGAAGTCTTTTTTAAATTAAAGAGAACGGATACATTTTGTTCAATAACCATTTATAAGGTAAAACACGAACATTAAGCATTTTTTTGTTGCTTTTTTTAATGATTTTATTGAAAAGCGAACGAATTATAATTATAATCAATAATTGTTCGACGTAAACGGAATAGTTGACTTATTTTATTTTATTATTTGATTTTACGTCAAAAAAATTCAGGGAGTGGAAATTTTTTATGGAAAAGTTTTTCCAATTAAAGAAAAATAAGACAAATGTACCAACAGAAATCATGGCTGGGGTTACGACATTCTTTGCAATGAGTTATATCTTATTTGTAAATCCAACCATTTTGTCAGCATCAGGGATGCCTTTTCAGGCAGTGTTCTTAGCAACAATCATCGCTTCGATCATTGGTACTTTGGTAATGGGGTTGTTTGCAAATGTACCGTATGCGCAAGCACCTGGAATGGGATTAAATGCCTTTTTTACTTTTACAGTAGTTTTTGGATTAGGTTATTCTTGGCAACAAGCTTTAGCGATGGTCTTTATTTGTGGGATGGTCAACATTTTTATTACTGTGACCAAAATACGAAAATTGATCATTCATTCCATTCCTGAAAGTCTACAACATGCGATTGGAGGCGGGATCGGGATCTTTGTCGCTTATGTTGGAATTAAAAATGCAGGATTTCTCTCTTTTTCAGCTGATCAGTCAGCAATCACTAGTTCGGTGGTTGACGGAGGCAAGGCAACGAATGTCACAATCAATGGTGGGATCGTTCCAGCTTTAGCCAACTTCAATAATGCACCGATTTTATTAGCTGTGATCGGTTTGATTTTAACAGCGATCCTGGTGGTAAAAAATGTTCGTGGTGCGATGTTGATCGGGATCGTGGCAACCACTATCTTAGGGATTATGATGGGGGTTGTTGATTTAAGTACGATTGATTGGCAAGCCAATTCATTAGGAAGTTCATTCAAAGAATTAGGCACGACTTTTGGTGCTGCTTTTGGACCAGAGGGGATGCAATCATTATTTAGTGATTCTTCAAAGATTCCACAAGTAATCATGACAATCATTGCGTTTAGTTTATCGGATACATTTGATACGATTGGGACGTTCATTGGAACAGGTCGCCGTACGGGGATCTTCTCAAAAGAAGATGAAGAAGCATTAGAAGATGGCAAAGGTTTCAAGACAAAAATGGATAAAGCGCTCTTTGCCGATGCCATTGCGACATCTGTAGGAGCAATCTTTGGGACATCAAATACGACGACTTATGTAGAATCTGCTGCAGGTATCGGTGCTGGTGGACGAACAGGTTTGACCTCAGTAGTGGTTGCAGTCTTATTTGCATTAAGTAGTTTCTTTTCACCATTGATTTCTATCGTTCCAACTCAAGCAACTGCACCTGCATTGATTTTAGTTGGTGTGATGATGATGGCTTCATTCAGAGATATCAATTGGCTTGACCTGGAAGAAGCACTACCAGCATTCTTTGCTTCAATCTTTATGGGATTATGCTATAGCATCTCTTATGGGATTGCTGTCGGCTTCATTTTTTACACGATCGTCAAAGTAATCAAAGGGAAATTCAAAGAAATTTCAATTCCATTATGGATCGTTGTGGTCTTGTTTATCCTTAACTTTATTATTTTAGCAACGATGTAAACCAGCCTAACTGGTAGCTGAACTATTTTCTTAAAGAACCAGCTGAAAAGTCAGGAAACAGCAACATGAGTAAGTTTACAATAAAAAGTAGCACAAATTTAATAAGAAAAAACGCTTTTTGCCATCACCATTTGAATGATTCGAAAAAAGTAGTATTTGCACTCTTAACGATTTTATATAGTTGTTAAGAGTGTTTTTTTGTAACATAAGATTTTCACTGTTAAGATAGTAAATAAGTAGAAGATAGTACTGCTCGGAACAAAACCTTTCGTCTATATAGTAACAATACATAATTTATGCTGTTTCAAAAAGAAATTTTTTGCAAAGAAACATAAAGAAATGAGGATGATCAATGAAGATACAATGGAAGAAAAATTTATTCGTGGCTTGGATCGGCTGCTTTTTTACAGGGGCTAGTTTTAGTTTAGTTATGCCATTTATTCCTGTATATGTAGAACAATTGGGTACACCAAGTGATCAAGTTGAGTTGTTTTCCGGTCTAGCGATATCTGTTACTGCCTTTGCTTCAGCTATCGTAGCGCCAATATGGGGGAATTTGGCAGATCGTAAAGGACGAAAGCTCATGATGATCCGAGCTGCCGCAGGGATGACGGTAACGATGGGATCGTTGGCCTTTGTTCCCAATGCGTATTGGTTACTGGTCATGCGTTTTTTAAATGGCATTTTATCAGGTTATATTCCTAACGCGACTGCGATGATTGCTTCACAAGCGCCAAAAGAAAAAAGTGGTTGGGCATTAGGAACTTTATCGACTGGAGCAATTGCCGGCAGTTTGATCGGACCATCAATGGGAGGTGCGTTGGCGCAGTGGTTTGGTATGGAGAATGTTTTCTTGATTACTGGGGTATTATTACTTGTGACAACACTTTTAACCATTTTCTTGGTAAAAGAAGATTTTCAACCAGTAGAAAAAAATGATATGATCAGTACAAAAGAAATCTTTGCCAAAATGGATCATTTATCCATTCTAATCGGATTATTTGTGACCACTTTGATTCTTCAAATTGGTATCACAACTATCAGTCCTATTTTGACCCTATATATTCGTGAGCTAAGCGGGAATTCAGGAAATATTTTATTTGTTAGTGGGTTAATCGTTTCGATTTCAGGTGTGTCTGCAGTTTTTTCCTCTCCTAAACTAGGGAAATTAGGGGATAAAATAGGGAACCAAAAAGTACTGCTTGCAGGGCTAACCTTATCTTTTTGTTGCTACTTACCCATGGCTATTGTAGCGACCCCTTTACAGTTGGGGATCTTACGGTTTATTCTTGGTTTTTCAACGGGAGCGTTAATGCCATCCATCAATACACTCATCAGTAAGATCACGCCGCCAGAAGGAGTGAGTCGAATCTATAGTTACAATCAAATGTGTAGTAATTTTGGACAAGTCTTTGGACCGATGGTGGGCTCGACGGTTGCGCATGCCTTTAACTATCGCGCAGTGTTCATTGCTACAAGTCTCTTTGTTTTATCTAATATCTTATTATCTTTATTTAACTTCAGAAAAGTTCTTCGACAACGCTTCTGATCAGATGATGAAAAGATCGTGTGTCGCTTTCGTTAAAACCTCGCAACTCCGATGACACTAGGGAAGAATTTGTTGAAATAACCGCTCATGTTTTGAGAAATTCAGGCTTATTTCAAGGAACAACAATTATTCATTTTTGTGCATGATAAAGAGCCCGGGACGACCTTTTGTCCCAGGCTTAACTTTTCCACTCCAAAAAGTTAATGGAAAGCGAAATGATTTTATCAAAATACATAAAAAGGATGAGACTGCGTCCCACCCTCATTTGGCTTTTATGAATGTGATGAGGCTTCTTTTCTAGGAGTTGCCAATGCACCAAGTAAAATGACAACAACGCCTGCAACCAATGAAATAATCGTTGTTAAAGTAAAATCATAGCCACCGCTTGTAAGAGCCCCACCAATGTAACCTACGACTTGACCTAAGACAAATGACCAAAATAATGTGACGATATATCGCATAAAGAACACCTCTTTTCTAAGCTTAGTTTACCAGAATTTTGCTGAATGTAAAGAAAGCTAGTTGTAAAAAAACAAGTTTTATGATTTAACCAGTCCATGTGATAAAATAATAAAAATGCAAATCAAAGAGAATGATTACAAATGCGTTGTCGTCTATCCTATATTCATAGTAGATAAATGAACGCATTGATTAATTGTCTAACTATACAAAAGGTGGAATGACCATGTTTTTCCCACAATTATATACAAAAACCTCCTATTCGCTGTTGCAAAGCACGATCAGGATCCAAGATTATGTCCAAAAGGCAAGAGCACTAGGTTATACAGTCCTAGGAATAACTGATCAAGATGTACTGTATGGGATACCTGAGTTTTATCAAACATGTATCAAAGAAGGAATAAAGCCAATTGTCGGCATGCTCCTTACTTATACTTATGAGTCCCAAGCTTTTGATTTATTGGTATATGCGAAAGATGGCGTTGGCTACCAGCAGTTGATGAAGCTGTCGAGTAAAAAAATGATTCAAGAAAGTCTCGCATTATCAGAATTTACGGAATCAGATCATTTGATTTTCGTCGTTCCTCCCCAACATTCTGTGGTAGCTGAATTTAATCAAACGGAGACCTTTACTGCCCATTGGCAAGCACTCAAAGAAAAAGTAGGTCGACAAGATTTTTATGTTGGAATCACTGAAAGTTTCTCAGAACTACCAAGTGGTTGGGTAACGTTCCTAGCAGAAAACAATTATTCCTTATGTGCATTACAACCTATTGCCAGCTTAAGACAAGAAGAACTGTTTGCGCTTGAGACGATGAAACATCTTCGAGCTGGGAGCCAACTTTCTATGGAAGCAATCAACCAACAAAAGATAGAAACTAAAACAGGTTTTTTACTTGCTGAAAATGAAATGATCCAACGGTTTAATGAAGCACAGTTGGTTGATGCGCTAGAGGGTGCGCAACGTTTAGTTCAATCGGTTTCCTTTGAATTTCAATTTCATCAAAAGCTGCTGCCTCATTACCCAGTACCAGATCAGAAAAGTGCTGGTCAGTACCTTGATGAATTGTGCCACGCAAAATTAGTAGAGCGAGTCGAAGAAATCACTCCTGAATATCAAGAGCGTCTAGCATATGAGTTGTCGATTATCCACCAAATGGGCTTTGATGATTATTTCTTGATCGTGTGGGACGTCATGGCGTTTGCTCATCGAGAAAAAATCGTGACTGGCGCTGGACGAGGATCAGCGGCTGGTTCATTAGTTGCATATATCTTGGAGATCACCGATGTCGATCCTTTGCAATATGATTTGCTTTTTGAGCGTTTCTTAAACCCAGAACGTTATACGATGCCAGATATCGATTTGGATATCCCTGATAATCGTAGAGAAGAAGTCTTGAATTATGTCAGAGCAAAATATGGACAATACCATATGGCGCAAATTGCAACGTTTGGGACGATGGCGGCTAAGATGGTGTTAAGGGACGTGGCTCGTGTCTTTGGTTTATCACAAAGCGAAGCCAATCGATGGTCAAAGGCGATCCCTAATCAGTTGAAAATTACCTTACCCGAAGCATATCGGACATCGAAACCCTTAGTGGAGTTAGTTCAGTTAAGTGAAAAAAATCAATTACTATTTAAAACAGCTTCGATTTTAGAAGGATTGCCTCGACATGTCTCGACTCACGCAGCGGGTGTTGTGATCAGTGATAAGAATCTATTAGATCTGGTTCCATTACAAAAAGGATCAGATGAAGCATTTTTAACTCAATATACGATGAATGACGTGGAAGCGATCGGACTACTCAAAATGGATTTTTTAGGATTGCGAAATCTTTCGATCATTGATTACGCATTGAAAGCTATTAAAAAAGTAGAAAAGAAAGAAATTCGATTGAAACAAATTCCTTTAAATGATCCTAAGACACTTTTTCTCTTTCAACAAGGAGATACTACAGGGGTTTTCCAATTTGAATCTGCAGGTATTCGCAATGTTTTACGCCGATTAGGACCAGAAACAATTGAAGATATTGCGGCAGTCAATGCGTTATATCGTCCAGGACCAATGCAAAATATCGATACGTTTATTTCCCGCAAAAAAGGAAAAGAAACGATCCATTATCCTGATGACTCCTTAATGCCTATTTTAAAAAATACATATGGTGTCATCGTGTATCAGGAACAGATTATGCAAATCGCTGCAAAGATGGCTGGTTTTTCTTTGGGCCAATCGGATATTTTGCGTCGAGCAATCAGTAAAAAGAAAAAAGAAGTGATTGACAAAGAGCGGGAACACTTTGTCAGCGGGGCAGTAAGTCAGGGCTATTCGAAAGAAAAAGCGGTCGAAGTCTATGACTATATCGAACGTTTTGCCAATTATGGTTTCAATCGCTCGCATGCGTTTGCTTATTCATTTGTTGGGTTCCAAATGGCGTACCTCAAAGCCCACCATCCAGGCGCATTTTTTGTTAGTTTACTAAATTCGGTTCGACACAATACGACCAAATTAAAAGAATACATCGCTGAGGCAAGAAAGAAAAAATTAAAACTAGCAGCACCTTCCATTAATCAGAGCTATTATGGCTTTGAGCTAATTAATCCAGAAGAGATTCGTTTTGGTCTAACTGCGATCAAAGGTGTCCGAAAAGACTTCATTGAGGATATCTTAAAAGATCGAAAAGAAAATGGCGCTTATCAATCAGTGGATCAATTCTTGATTCGTTTAGATAAACGCTGGCTAAAATTAGAGTTGATCCAGTCATTAGTAGCAGTAGGCGTGTTTGATGAATTGGCACCAAACCGAAAACAATTGATGCTCGATTTAGAAGGAAAAATACAAAACATTATTTATAGTGGTGGAAGCTTAGATCTCCTAGGGATCATGGCTTTAAAAGAAGAAGAAGTGGCTGACTATTCTTTAGAAGAAAAGCTGCAATTAGAAGAGGAATATTTAGGCGTTTATCTTTCAGGGCACCCAACAGAAGGCTATGAACGCTTGAAATTAGCTAAAAAAATCCGGTTAATTACTGAAGTTATTCCGAAACAAACAGTCAGTGTATTAGTGATGATTAAAAATATCCGTGAAATCAGAACTAAAAAAGGGGAATTGATGGCTTTTGTTGAAGGAACAGATATCAGTGGAGAAATCACGATCACTGTATTCCCCAAATCCTATCGACAATTTCGTTCATTGTTTGAGTTGAATAAAGTGATCTTTGTTCAGGGACGAACAGAAACGAGTAAATACAACCAAGAGTTGCAATTGATTGGCGAAAATTTTGCTGATCCTGTAGAATTAGAAGAACAATATCAAGATCAGACTTGCTACTTACGAATCAAAGAAGAATTTGATGATCCACAAACGATGAAACAATTGCAAACTATTTTTCAGAAACATTCTGGGTACATTCCAGTCGTGATGTACCATGAAAAGAATCAACGGAAAGTAGTGCTGGCAGAAGCTTATTGGGTCGATGGAAGTAAGAGCTTGAAGAGTCAATTAGCTTACTTGCTCCAACCAGAAAATGTTGTTTTCAAATAACTCACGGTAAAATATACTATTTGCTTTCATTTTTTTTCATTTTTTTATCAGTAAATCAAGACAATTGCTAAAAATAATGTTAGAATGTTAGTCGTGGTTAACGCAAAGAAGGTTATTAACCTAAGCATTGCTTAGGATAAAGTATTTTAATGAGGTGAATGATTATTATGAAACGCATTGGAATTTTGACCAGTGGCGGAGACGCACCTGGAATGAATGCTGCTATTCGTGCTGTTGTTCGTAAAGGGATTTATGAAGGGCTCGAAGTATATGGAATCAACTATGGATTTGCTGGATTAGTTGCAGGAGATATTCGTCGTCTAGATGTTGCAGATGTGGGTGATAAAATCCAACGTGGTGGGACATTCTTGTACTCTGCACGTTACCCTGAATTTGCGACTGAAGAAGGTCAATTAAAAGGGATCGAACAATTGAAAAAATTCGGTATCGAAGGTTTAGTTGTTATCGGTGGAGATGGCTCTTACCATGGAGCAATGGCATTGACAAGACGTGGATTTCCAGCTGTTGGTGTTCCAGGAACGATTGACAACGATATTCCAGGAACTGATTTCACAATCGGTTTTGATACAGCAATCAACACAGTTTTAGAATCAATCGACCGTATTCGTGATACAGCAACTTCACACGTTCGTACGTTTGTTATTGAAGTAATGGGACGTAACGCTGGCGATATCGCATTATGGTCAGGTGTTGCCGGTGGCGCAGATGAAATTATCATTCCTGAACATGATTTTGATATGGCATCTGTGGCTAAAAAAATCCAAGAAGGCCGCGATCGTGGTAAAAAACATTGCTTGATCATCTTAGCAGAAGGCGTAATGGGCGGAAATGAATTTGCCGAAAAACTTTCTGAATATGGTGATTACCATACACGTGTATCCATCTTAGGACACGTAGTACGTGGTGGCTCACCTAGCGCACGTGACCGTGTGTTAGCAAGCAAATTTGGTGCTTATGCTGTTGACTTGCTTCGTGCAGGTAAAGGTGGACTATGTGTGGGTATCCGCGACAATGAAATGGTCGCTGCAGATATCATCGAAACACTAGAAAGCAACAAACACAAACCAGACTTATCACTTTATGACTTAAATAACTCACTTTCATTCTAAGATTGAAAGCCTGTTATTTTAAATTTAAGCTATAGTTAAAAATAGGTATAGCTTGTTATCTTTGTATTTAGGCTTTAACCAGCTTTAAATAAACAAAATTGAATGGGAGAGTTTTGTAAAATGAAAAAAACCAAAATCGTTAGTACATTAGGACCAGCAAGTAATTCAGTAGAAACTATTTCTAAATTGATTGAATCTGGGGCAAATGTCTTCCGCTTTAACTTTTCACATGGTGATCATGAAGAACAATTATCACGTATGACAATGGTCCGTGAAGCAGTTAAAAAAACAGGTAAAGATGTAGGTATCCTTTTAGATACAAAAGGTGCTGAAATTCGTACAACTGTTCAAGGCACAACTGAAGCTGATTTTGGTCGTGCAGGATACATCAAATTTGAAGTAGGAGATAAAACTCGTATCTCAATGGATCCTGAACATGTAGGGTCAAAAGAAAAAATCGCTGTTACTTACCCTGGACTATTTGAAGACGTTCATGTAGGTGGACACATTTTATTCGATGATGGCTTGATCGATATGGAAATCATTGAAAAAGACGAAGCAACTCGTGAATTAGTTGTAGAAGTGAAGAATGCTGGAATGCTAGGATCTCGTAAAGGGGTTAATGCACCAGGCGTTTCAATTAGCTTACCAGGGATTACTCCTAAAGATGCAGATGATATTCGTTTTGGTCTAGATAACGATATCGACTTTATCGCTGCAAGTTTTGTACGTAAAGCGCAAGACGTTTTAGATATTCGTGAAATTTTAGAAGAAAAAGATATGACACACGTTCAAATCTTCCCTAAAATTGAATCACAAGAAGGAATCGACAACATCGACGAAATCATCAAAGTTTCTGATGGTGTAATGATCGCTCGTGGTGACATGGGTGTTGAAATTCCTGCCGAATTAGTTCCAATGGTTCAAAAACGTATTATCAAAAAATGTAATGCAGCTGGTATCCCAGTAATCACAGCAACACAAATGTTGGAATCAATGCAAGAAAACCCACGTCCAACACGTGCAGAAGCTTCTGACGTTGCCAATGCCGTATTTGACGGAACTGATGCAACAATGTTATCAGGAGAATCAGCAAACGGTGACTACCCTGTAGAAGCTGTTGCAACAATGGCTCGTATTGACCAACAAGCTGAAAATGCATTATCAGAATTAGGTACTTTCCAATTAAACGAATTTGATAAAACTGATGTGACTGAAACAATCGGTCTATCTGTAGCACGCGCTGCTAAAAACTTAGGCGTTAAAACAATCGTAGCTGCAACTGAATCTGGTTATACAGCTAAAATGATCTCAAAATACCGTCCAGATGCTGACATCTTGGCTGTTACTTTTGACGAACGTACAAAACGTGGTTTGATGCTTAACTGGGGTGTTTACCCAACAGTTGCTGAAAAACCAACAACAACTGACGAAATGTTTGAATTAGCTGCTCAAAAAGCAGTTGACTTAGGCTTTGCTTCAGAAGGCGATTTGATCTTGATCACTGCTGGTGTACCAGTTGGTGAACGTGGAACAACTAACGTAATGAAAATTCAAATGATTGGTTCAAAATTATTAGAAGCTCAAGGCGTTGGTCAAAAATCAGTCGTTGCAAATGCAGTTGTTGCTTCATCAGCTGAAGAAGCAATCAAAAAAGCAAAAGACGGCATGGTTTTAGTTGTTCCAACAACTGATAAAGAATACATGCCTGCAATTGAAAAAGCAGCAGCAGTTATCGTTGAAGAAGGCGGATTGACTTCACACGCAGCAGTTGTAGGAATTGCACAAGACATTCCTGTAATCGTTGGTGCACAAGATGCAACTTCAACAATCACTGATGGCGAGTTAGTAACTGTAGACTCACGTCGTGGTATTGTATACCGTGGCGAAACAACAGCAATCTAATTGACTCCGCTGATCATCAAAAAAGGATAAGACTAGGTCAGGATAAGACTAGGTCTTATCCTTTTTTTTTCGTTGTTTTTTAGATGAATCATGCGTCAACCTTCATTTTAACAGAATGATCGTCGGGGTGTTTAAGCTACGTTTTTAAAACGACCTTTTTCTAATGTTACTTAAAGTGTCAATTAGAGAGGAACAAGCAGACTACCGTACAACCATTATTTGATGTTTATTCAAAAGTGTTAATTATTATTCATTTCTATTAATAGCCATTCAATTAAGATTTGTTCTTCTTTTGAGTTTTCATAAATTGTTGGATGACCTCAACCACATTTTCTTGTAAAGGAGTCGGGATTTGCTGAGTACGCTTAGCGAGTGAAATCAGAAAGTGCGGCTGAAGCTGATCGGAAAGTGGGATCGATACGAGATGATCTTCAGGGTGAATAGCAATTTCAGTTAAAAAACCGATCCCGATATTTTCTCGAATCATGCTTTTCAATATGGCTAAGTCATTGCTTTGGTAAACAACTTTAGGTTCAATATGTGCCTGTTTAGCTAACTTTTTAAAAGCTGCAGGATGAACGTAATACTCGTTCAATAAAACGAATTGTTCAGCTATTAGGTCGCTAAAAGAAATCGTTTGTCGGTCAGCGAAAGGATGAGTAGGAGCAACGACAATCATGAATCGCTTGTCTAAAAGTAATTCGATCTCTAATTTTTGATCGATAATTGGTTGGGTGGAGCCCAGGATCGCTAAATCGATTCTTCCTTGGTGGATCATGCCATACAAATCTCTCGAGCCACCATCTGTAATCTCAATTTGGTCCATTAGCTGAGATTTAATAAAATAACTGGATAATTTCGGAAAATATTCATTGCCAATGATTGGTGGCATTCCAAATCGTAATTTCTTTTTCTGTAATTGCGTAATCTCTGCTTTTGCCATCTTGATCTCTTGCAAGATAGATTGTGCATGGATAAATAACTGTTTGCCAGCAGGGGTAATCACTAATTCGTGGTGTGAACGATCTCTCGTGATAAGAACTGCGTCAAGTTCTTTTTCCAGGCGCTTAAGTGCGTAAGTGATCGTCGGTTGACTAACTTGAAAGTACTTGGCTACCTTGGTAAAATTCTTTTGCTTGACGATTTGAACATAATATTCGATATCTCGTGTGTTCATAACAAGCGTCTGCTCCTTTTTCTTATAAATATTGTTTATTGTAGTTCATCTTGAATACTTGAGCAAATAGAAACCATCAAGTATGTACGCCACAGAACAACTTGTAGAAGAATTTAGCCGGATAAACGATCAAAACTGCTGTTTTTATACCGTTAGTTATCATTCTTGGTTAGTAAAAATCGTTCTTCTGTAGGAATGATCGAATGTTATTCTAAAAATCATCAGTTAATTTTGGGGTAAACATATAGTTTACGAAACAATAAGGAGAAAAAGTCAAAATTTACAGAGAGTCTTTCACGTAATAGAGAAAAAGTTTAGTTAAAAAAATGGCTTCTCTATTTGTTGCGGGTTGCCATGGAAATTTGTTCGTAAATAAAAATAAGACAACATAACGAATAAATAAAAAAAATGTTTTTTAATGAAGTGTAAGGTGTCAAGAAAATTTCATTGACAAGGACCTTTTTGCCCTGTATAATTGCTTTTGTTGCTTAGGAGTGATGAAAAATGAAATGGTCCTTACTCGAATTGAGAAAATACCAAGAGACACCGTTAACATTTCATGAGACCCTTGATCTTAAAGCGGAACTCATGGAGCGAGACAATTTAATACTAGATGTTGCGCCTGTTGCAGTCCAAGGGTTAGTCTCAGTTGATAAAAAAGGCTATCTGGTTCATTACACTGTGCAGACGACTCTGACTGTTCCATCTACGCGTTCTTTAGAACCGGTTGAATTACCGATGGACTTTACTGTTGACGAATTGTTTATGACAAAAGAACAATATCAACTCAGAGATGACCAATTGTCTGCAGAAGAGATTTTGTTAATCGAAGATGCAAAACTTGACCTGACAGAATCAATTGAAGACAACATTTTATTGGCAATTCCGATGCGCGTATTAACAGAGGAAGAAGAACTAGCAACTGACCTGCCAAAAGGAACAGATTGGGAAGTCGTTTCCGAAGAAGAATATGAGCGTAGAAAATCAGAAGATGCCAAGACAAAAGTAGATCCTCGTCTTGCAAAATTATCGGAACTTTTTGATGAACCATCAAATGAAGATGATAAAGCGTAAGATTGGAATATATTGCATCAATTAAGGTGCAAGACTTTACAAGGAGGTGTAGCAAAATGGCAGTACCAGCTAGAAGAACATCAAAAGCTAAAAAAGCAAAACGTCGTACACACTACAAATTGACAATCAAAGGTTTAAACGAATGTGCAAACTGTGGTGAAATGAAAAAAAGCCATCACGTATGTGCAAATTGTGGTTACTACGATGGTAAGGACGTAATGTCTAAAGAAGCTTAATACATTTTAATTAGAAAATGTAAAAACCTCAAGGCTAACCATGGAGCCTTGAGGTTTATTTTTTTGTGATACTTTAAAACTTTCCTAGCTCGTCCATTAATATTAAAACAACGTCATAAAAATATATGCTTCTTTGGTTTGCAATAGCGCCATGTTAAGCTATAATGATAGAGATTAGGGAGAACATCCCATATGTAGGAGGAGTTCATATGTCAAAACAACAAATCGGCGTTGTCGGTATGGCCGTAATGGGTAAAAACTTAGCCCTTAATATTGAAAGTCGTGGGTATTCAGTTGCCCTCTTTAACCGTACTGGATCAAAGACAACTGCTGTGGTGGAAGAACACCCAGACAAAAAATTTAAAGCAACTTATTCAATCGAAGAATTTGTCGATTCGATCGAAAAACCACGTCGAATCCTTCTAATGGTAAAGGCTGGTCCGGCAACGGATGCAACCATCCAAGAATTACTTCCGCATTTAGATAAAGGAGATATTTTAATCGATGGAGGAAATACTTTCTTCAAAGACACGATTCGTCGGAATGAAGAACTAGCTAACTCTGGTATCAACTTTATCGGCACAGGTGTATCAGGTGGGGAAGAAGGAGCCTTAAAAGGACCTTCAATCATGCCTGGAGGGCAAAAAGAAGCCTATGAATTGGTTGCGCCAATCTTAGAGCAAATCTCTGCTAAAGCAGAAGACGGGGCCCCTTGTGTGACTTACATCGGTCCTAATGGTGCTGGTCATTATGTCAAAATGGTTCATAACGGCATCGAATATGGCGATATGCAATTGATTGCAGAATCCTATGACTTGATGAAAAACATTTTAGGCTTATCAGTTGAAGAGATGGCTGACATCTTTAAAGAATGGAATCAAGGTGAGTTAGATAGTTACTTGATTGAGATCACTGCAGATATTCTAACAAGAAAAGATGATGAAGGAACTGGTAAACCAATCGTTGACGTCATCATGGACGCTGCTGGTAACAAAGGAACAGGGAAATGGACGAGCCAAAGTGCGTTAGACCTAGGTGTTCCTTTACCATTGATCACAGAATCAGTTTTTGCCCGCTACATTTCAGCATACAAAGATGAACGTGTCCGAGCAAGCAAAGTGCTAACCCGCACGAATGAGTTTTCATTTACTGGAGATAAAAAAGAGTTAATCGAAAAAATCCGTGAAGCATTGTACTTCAGCAAAATTATGAGTTATGCACAAGGTTTTGCTCAATTACGTGTTGCTTCTAAAGAATATGGTTGGGATCTGCCATTTGGTGAAATTGCTAAGATCTGGCGCGCTGGGTGTATCATTCGTGCTCGTTTCTTACAAAAAATCACTGATGCGTATGACAAGGATTCTGATATCGAAAATCTTTTATTAGATGATTATTTTGTCGACATCACCAATAAATACCAACAAGCAGTAAGAGATGTAGTCGCACTAGCTGTCCAAGCAGGCGTTCCAGTACCAACTTTTTCTTCTGCGATTGCTTATTTCGATTCTTATAGAGCAGAACGCTTACCGGCAAATATTATCCAAGCGCAACGTGATTATTTTGGTGCGCACACCTATGAACGGGTAGATAAAGAAGGAATCTTCCATTATTCATGGTATCATGAAGAGTAATCTTTTCGCTTCTTGAAGATGAAGAAAAATAAAAGATGACATGAGAGCTGGAGTCAACTGAAAAGAGAAGACTTCAGCTCTTTTTAAAAATTATTATCCATGATAAAATGGTTATAGATTTTTAAGTAGATTATCGGTATAATAATAGAGTTTTGAAAAGCCCGTAGAATAGAAAGGAAAAAAATTGATGAGTAATATTCTAATCATTGAAGATGAGAAAAACTTAGCTCGGTTTGTCGAGTTAGAATTAAAGCATGAAGGCTACAATGCAGAAGTACATTACAATGGCCGTACAGGATTAGATGCAGCGTTAAACAATGAATGGGATGCTATTTTATTAGACTTGATGTTACCAGAATTAAATGGACTAGAAGTATGCCGTCGTGTCCGTCAAGTTAAAAATACACCAATCATTATGATGACTGCTAGAGACTCAGTAATCGATCGTGTCTCAGGATTAGATCATGGTGCAGATGACTATATCGTTAAACCTTTTGCGATTGAAGAATTATTAGCTCGTTTACGTGCCTTATTACGTCGTATCGACATTGAAGGAGACAAGAATGTAGCGAAACAAACAACGATCACCTATCGTGACCTAACGATCGAAAAAGAAAATCGTGTCGTACGACGCGGCAGTGAAGTCATTGAGTTAACAAAACGTGAATATGAATTGTTACTTACTTTGATGGAAAATGTAAATGTTGTATTAGCCCGTGATGTTTTACTAAACAAAGTATGGGGATACGAAACAGAAGTCGAAACGAATGTTGTGGATGTCTATATTCGTTATCTTCGTAATAAAATTGATGTTCCTGGAGAAGAAAGTTATATCCAAACTGTCCGTGGAACAGGCTATGTGATGCGCTCATGATAAAACCGAAAAATTCTGAAAAAAGAGAACTTAAAGGTCCCTCCTTGACAATCAAGTGGGCCTTTGCAAGTTCTTTCTTTATATTCGTTGTTTTTACCATTTTTGCGGTCATTACGTATAAGTCTTCAATCAATCTAATCGTGGCAAAAGAGCGAAACAATGACGAACGAACGATCTCAGAAGTCGCTTCACGATTAGCCAATGCAAATGAAGAGCTGACATTAGTCAACACTTACCGCAACTTAACAAATGCAGAAAATAATACGAGCATCAGTGACACATCAATCATTGAAGGGAATTTGATGAAAATCGATTCGTTCATTTCCGAATTAGGACAATCTTCAATGGATCTATATGTCTATAACTTAGATGAAAAATTAATTTTTAAAACGCATGAAAAAGATCGTTCATTGATCCAAACAACTAGAAAAGTGCCAACGATCGTTACGTTAGATGGCAAAACTGGTTTTCTTTCTGTCCAGCCGATCTATTCTAAAGAAACGAGAGAAAAGATTGGTTATGCTCAAAGTTTTTATGAACTTTCATCTTTTTATGATATTCGGAACAAGTTATTATTGACACTCATCGTATTAGAAGTTGTTTCCTTGATTTTAAGTAGTATACTCGGGTTTTTCTTATCCTCTTATTTCTTAAAACCATTAAAGGTCTTACGAGACACGATGGATACGATTCGTAAAGACCCACAATCAGATATTCATATGCCGGAAATCGATACGAATGATGAACTAGCTGATCTTGCTGAAATCTTCAATGAGATGCTTGATCGCATGCGTCTTTATATTGAACAGCAAGAACAATTTGTGGAAGATGTTTCTCATGAATTAAGAACTCCAGTAGCAATCATTGAGGGACACTTGAGTTTATTGAACCGTTGGGGGAAAGATGATCCTGAAATCTTAGAAGAATCATTAGCTGCAAGTATGCAGGAAATTAGCCGAATGAAGAGTTTGGTTCAGGAAATGCTTGATCTTTCCAGAGCAGAACAAGTGGATATGCATTATGCGAATGAAACGACATTAGCGAAAGAAGTCACTTACCAGGTTTACAATAACTTCAAAATACTATATCCAGATTATGTCATTACTTTAGATGACGATTTAGCAAAAGAAGTGACTCTGCAAATTTATCGTAACCACTTTGAACAGCTAATCATTATTATTTTGGATAATGCAGTGAAGTATTCAACCAATCGAAAAGAAGTGCATATTTCGATTTCTTCTACATTGAGCGAATTTGAAATTGCGATTCAAGACTTTGGAGAAGGCATACCACAAGAAGACCTTAATAAGATTTTTAATCGCTTTTATCGTGTCGACAAAGCTAGAGCACGAACAAAAGGTGGTAATGGGTTAGGGTTATCCATTGCCAAGCAATTGGTTGAAAATTATAAAGGAAGAATCAATGCAGAAAGTGTCGTTGGGCAGGGTACCATTTTTAGGATCTTTATTCCGATTGTAAAAGAAGAAAACAAGTAAAGGGGGTTAACTTTACTTGTTTTTTTTATTCAAAAAACAAATAATATAGGGAAGTGCTCGAATTTATAAAAAACGTAAATACGCGGAACCGAACTTTTGTATCTGAATTGGTGTTAAACGCGCTGAAAAAACTATAAAAAAACGTCAAAATACTAATTATCGAGAGGAATATTCGCCTTTAAAAATTATAGTGAAAAATATGTTTTTTTTCTATTGCAATTTTCGACAGTCCTTGATATATTATTATTTGTTCTGATAAAGCGTGATGAATTTCACTTTAAAATTTGTTGAAAAAACATATTGACGATGAAAAATCACCATGTTATAATAACGAAGTCGCTTGATTAAGGAGTGACGAAAAGATTGAAATATCAATGAAAAAAGTTGTTGACAAATAACAATTTAAATGATATGATAATCAAGTCGTTAAGAACACGGCAAACAACTCAGTCAAAAAAACTTGAAAAAAGTTGTTGACAAAACCTTAAGAAAATGTTAAGATATAAGAGTTGTTGAAAGAAAAAATGTAGACCTTTGAAAACTGAACAAAGCAAAGACAAACCAAATGTGTAGGGCGTCT
>ERZ1034980.114-NODE-114-length-71366-cov-27.487134_pt1 | contig 71366 bp, 57 predicted proteins | sample MGYA00520622_ERZ1034980 | MGnify/ENA primary metagenome ERZ1034980 (study PRJEB33766, sample SAMN09781791) | gut metagenome | biome: gut microbiome | host: Homo sapiens | place: Madagascar | study: EMG produced TPA metagenomics assembly of the PRJNA485056 data... | reverse complement strand
GTTCTGAACAGGGGTTGGATGTCAGAATCGGACACACTTTTCTGCCTATAACCCTCCGCGGATTTTTTTCGTGCGGCGGCGAAGCCGCCACGCACGCCAAAAGACAGTCGACCGATACGGAGGGGCCAGCCGTAGCAACGAGATGCACCGGCGCTTCATGCGCGATGGGCGAATATTAAACTGCCGAACGGGCGTCGAACCAGACACGCGCTGTCTAACGGGAGTTCCGAGAAGATAGATTGGGCCAAGGGCGAGAAACTCGCCCTTGGCCCTTCATTGCCTATTGACAATGTCCTGCTCATATTAGAAAAGCCGCCCGAAGGCGGCTATTACTTTTGGTGGAGCTTAAGGGGATCGAACCCTTGACCTCAGGCTTGCAAAGCCCGCGCTCTCCCAGCTGAGCTAAAGCCCCATTTTTAAATAAACGCTCCACCGGCTAACTCGGCTCACGGTGGAGCGTTTATCAGTAAAATGGTGGGCCCGAATGGATTTGAACCAGCGACCTCACGCTTATCAGGCGTGCGCTCTAACCAACTGAGCTACGGGCCCTTGAAAAAGTGCTTCGCTATCATAACCCTAATAAAAAATTCCTGCAAGCACTAATTTCGAATTTTTGTCTTTTCTTTCATATTGTGATGAATGGTCTACATAATCCCAGATCAGGAGCGTGTTGCTCGCTCAGGATCAATCGACATCGTCGCAAAATGATGATGCATGAACTCATCATCGTAGTGCTCGTCGAAAAATTCTGCCACAGGTGTATCAATCGGAACGCCTGCCATACGCGAGTACCAACACTCGAACGACATCAACGTCATGCCGGCATTCACGATCATGAACGTCGCACAGATGGTGGTCACTGCGTAGCGCCAATTCCACGGGATTCTATTGATCAGCTCAAGAACCTTCGGTACGACGAATTTTATGAAGATGAGTCCCAGCGCGCCCCAACAAACCATATGAAACAAATCAGTGCGACCGTCGATATTGAAGGGCTCAGTGCTGTAATCCCACGATGAAATGCCAAATGCAAACTGGAAAAACCAGCTGACCAAGAATTCGAACGCGCCGCCAATAAGCGCACTGATGAAGAAGATGATGAACGGGTCCTTGTCATAGAACTTGTTCAACGGAATCACCATCAGCACGGCGCCAATGCCGTAAATTGGGCTGAACGGACCCCACAGCATGCCGGTTCGGTTCTCGATGCGATTGTTCAAGAAAGGGCACACGGCAGACTCGAAAATCAAGCCGATGACGCTTGCAATAACAAACAGCCAGAAGATATTGAAGAAGTCGAGCTTCAGATATCCTTCGCCTGTTTTATCGCGGCCGAGCATTCCTTCTTCTTGGTCAGCCTTATCCTCAAGCGCTTTCAGCTTTCGCTGCAAAATGCGCTCTTCGCGCAGCGTCGGATCAAGAACGGTGTACATCACGATCAAAAATATGAGAACACCGAATGCATAAGCGACGTTCCAGCCAAGGCCTTCAGTCATCATCTCGATGACCATCGACGCCACAGCAACCCCGATGAGGGTTTGAGACAAACGAGCTGCGCCGCGACGCTTGTTGCGCGCCAAGCGGATGCCGAGAACCATAAAGAGAACAGTCTGTACCAGATCCACAAACGCATTGACCGCATACAGGATCAGCGCTTGGGTCGACACCGTGATCTCATACATAGCAGCGAAATCTGTGTCACGGATAGCTTGGCTCAGAACCAAAATAGAGAAGACATCGACCGGAATCGTAAACAAACCTACGACCACCGCGAGGATTCCGAACACACGCAATGCCGTAGGAAGCTTCCTTTTTGATACGCGGTTGTCTTCCTCATATAACTCGCCTACACGAGTCTTCACATCGGCAATCGCCTCAACCTGATCGGAATGAATGTCCTCAATAACCGCGCGAACGTCCTCGGCGTTTTTCTGGATCTTTCTAACGCCTGCCGCTGCACTATCTTCGACGATTCTTTTCACATCATTTGCCATGAATACATCCTTTAGCCGTGTCAGTGGAATGATATCCTGCCCGACTCATTGAACGAAATACCGTATGCGAGAAGTTACCGAAGTTAAATACGAAGTCACACCGATGATAATACCCTGCTCAACAAATGGAAACGGGAGCGTTTCACGTGAAACGCTCCCGTTCATCTGGCGTTATATCAACCTCAGTCGATTAACGACTTAGTCGTCAAGATCCTCTTCCGACATTTCACCCTTACCATCGGCTTCGATTTCCTCTTGACCAAGTTCATTCTTGTGAACGCGCTTTTTGGCTCGCTTCGAAATAGCGATAACGGAAACCTTGTCCTCATCGGCGACGTTCATGATGTGAACACCCTGGGTCGAACGTCCCTGTTGGGAAATACCCGAAACAGGGGTGCGAACGGTAAGGCCATCCTCGGACATGATGATAATCTCATCACCGGGGTTAACGACCTTCACATCAGCGAGCATACCCTTCTTCGCCGTCATGTTGATGGTGAAGACACCTTGACCACCACGATGTTGCATGGGGTACTCCTCGATGGGGGTGCGCTTGCCGTAGCCTTTTTCGGTAACAACCAACAGCTCAGAATCTTCGCGGGCGATCTCAAGACCAAGGGCCTCTGCACCAACTGGAAGGCTGATGCCATGAACGCCCATCGTCCCACGACCCATAGCGCGGACCTCAGACTCGTCCCACTTGATTGCCTTGCCGGTGTTGGCAGCAATGACAACCATGTCGCCGGGCTGAACGCGCTTAACGGAAATCAACTTGTCGCCGTCCTTAAGGTTGATGGCAATCAGGCCGTCGCGACGCGTGCGGTTATACAGAGCCATAGAGGTCTTCTTGACCATGCCCTGGCTCGTTGCGAACATAAGATACTCGTCCTCAGGGAAGTCCTTCGTGGCAATAACCGCCGCGATGGTCTCGCCCTTTTCAAGCGGCAGCAGGTTTACGATGGCGGTGCCACGTGCATGGCGCGACGCCTCGGGAATTTGGTAAACCTTCAGGCGATACACCTTACCCAGCGAGCTGAAGAACAGCATGTACGAATGGGTGCTGGCCACGAAAAGGTGCTCAACGAAATCGTTGTCCTTCAAGTTAACGGCCTGGGTGCCCTTTCCACCGCGTTTCTGCGAACGATACGTAGCGACAGGCAGACGCTTCACATAGCCGGCCTTCGTAACCGTAACGACCATGTTCTCGTCGGCGATAAGATCTTCGACATCGATTTCCTTCGCGTCTGCGCCGATCTTGGTACGGCGAGGCGTGTTGAAACGATCTTTGATCTCGAGCATCTCTTCTTTAATGATCTCGTGCACGAGGTTCTGATCAGACAGAACACGCTTGTAGTAAGCAATGCGCTCGAGAAGCTCAGCCAACTCGTCCTGAATCTTCTGACGCTCCAGACCAGTCAGACGACGCAGGCGCATCTGGAGAATTGCCTCGGTCTGCTTGTCAGACAGGCCGAAACGCTCAGTCATGCGAGCCGCAGCTTCGCGGTCAGTCGAAGAAGAGCGGATAATGCTGATGATCTCATCGATATTATCGAGAGCGATGATCAAGCCTTCGAGGATATGTGCCCGCTCCTCGGCCTTCGCCAGCTCGTAACGAGTACGGCGAACGATGACTTCTTCCTGATGAACGATGTAGTGATGAAGAACTTCCTTCAGAGAGAGGACGCGCGGCACGCCGTTGACCAGAGCAAGCATGATAACGCCGAAGCCAACCTGCAACTGCGTGTGCTTGAACAGCTTGTTGATGACAACCTGAGGAAGGGCGTTCTGCTTCAGATCGATGATGATGTCGATGCCGTGGCGGTCAGCACCGTCGTGAATGTTGCTGATCTCGGGAAGCTTCTTGTCACGAACGAGCTCACCAAGCTTCTCGAGGAGCTTCTGACGGTTGACCTGGTACGGAATCTCCTTGATGACGATCTGGCTGCGACCGTTCTTCTGCTCTTTGATCTCATACTTCGCACGGATCGTGATGGAACCGCGACCGGTCTCGTACGCGTCTTTGATACCGCCGATCCCCATGATCTCGGCACCCGTGGGAAAGTCGGGACCAGGCAGAACCTTCATGAGCTCTTCGGTAGTGGCATCGGGATTATCGATGAGCAGGCAGGTAGCGTCGATCACTTCGCCAAGGTTATGCGGCGGGATGTTCGTGGCCATACCAACTGCAATGCCAGCAGAACCGTTAACCAGCAAGTTCGGGAAACGGGCAGGCAGAACCGAAGGTTCTTCCAAGCTTTCGTCGTAGTTGGGTTGGAAATCGACCGTTTCCTTATCAAGGTCGCGGAGCAGCTCCATAGCCGCCTTGTCCAGACGAGCTTCGGTATAACGCATTGCAGCAGCCGAGTCACCGTCGATCGAGCCGAAGTTGCCGTGGCCGTCAACCAGCGGCACGCGCATGCTGAACGGCTGAGCAAGACGAACCATGGCGTCGTAAACGGCGGTATCGCCATGCGGGTGATACTTACCGATAACGTCACCGACGGTACGAGCTGATTTCATGTGAGGACGGCTCGGCGTGTAGCCGGACTCGTTCATGGCGTACAGAATACGACGATGTACCGGCTTGAGGCCGTCACGGACGTCAGGCAGGGCGCGCGAGACGATAACGCTCATGGAGTATTCCAGGAACGAAGTCTGCATTTCCTTGCCGAGGTATGCGGTGCGAACGATCGTGCCTTCGCCGCCGTTGGCATCTTTCACGATGCCGCCGTGCGGGTTCGGCATGTTGACGAATGCATCATCTTCGGCGATTGCGGTGAAGTGGCTCATAGCGTCGTCGGAGGAAGCATCCTCGTCCTCGTCTACGAATTCCTCGTCATCTTCCTCAACATCGTTAAGGATATCGTCGGTCGATTCGTTTTCAGCATCCATGTCGTCGAACTCAAAGCCATCTTTGGTTTCGTCACTCATTTAGATGGTCTCCTTAAATATCGAGGAAGCGGACGTCACGGGCATGCGACTGAATGAAGTCGCGACGGGGCTCGACCTTGTCACCCATCAGGTCGCTGACGGCGCGCTCGGCTTCAGCGGCGTCGTCGATGCTAACCTGCAGCAAGGTACGGGTGGCGGGCTCCATCGTGGTTTCCCACAGCTGATCAGGGTCCATCTCACCAAGACCCTTGTAACGCTGGACAGCCATCTTGTCGGGATCGGGATACTCGGCGAGAACAGAGCTCAGAGCCTTCTCGTCGTAGATGTAGCGATCGATCTTCGGCGATCGCGAATTCTTCTTCTTGATGCCGAAGATAGGCGGCTGCGCGATGTACACGTAGCCGCGGTTGATAAGCTCCGGCATGAAGCGGTAGAAGAACGTAAGCAGCAAGATACGGATATGGGCACCGTCGACGTCGGCATCGGTCATGATGATGATGCGATGGTAACGGGCCTTATCGGCATCGAAATCGTCACCGATGTTGGTTCCAATTGCGGTGATCAACGCGCTGATAGTGTCAGAGCCGATCGCGCGCGTGAAGCCGGCACGCTCGACGTTGAGGATCTTGCCGCGAAGCGGAAGGATTGCCTGGTGCTTGCGGTCGCGGGCCTGTTTGGCCGAACCACCTGCGGAATCGCCCTCTACAATGAAGAGTTCTGACTCAGCAGGATTCCTGCTGGAGCAGTCAGCGAGCTTTCCCGGAAGGGAGAGGGACTCGAGAACGCCCTTGCGACGCGTGTTCTCGCGAGCTTTGCGTGCGGCCTCGCGGGCCTTCAAAGCCTGGGTTGCCTTGTTCACGATACGCTTTGCAGCCGTCGGATTTTCCTCAAGATACTCGGCCAAGCCCTGCGTGACGGCCTTCTGAACCAGCGGGCGGATCTCGGTGTTGCCCAGCTTCGTCTTGGTCTGACCCTCGAACTGCGGATCATGCAACTTGACGGAGATAACGGCAGCTAAGCCTTCGCGGGTATCGTCACCGGTGAGGTTGCTGTCCTTCTCCTTGAGGATGCCCTTAGAGCGAGCGTACTCGTTGACGGTACGCGTCAAACCCTGCTTGAAGCCCTCAAGGTGAGTACCACCTTCGATGGTGTGAATGTTGTTCGCGAACGACATCACCATGTTGGTGGAATACGTCGACGTCCACTGCATGGCAACCTCAACGGTGCCGTCCTCGTTCTCGGCTTCGAAATAGATAGGCTTGTTCAGGGTTTCCTTACCCTCGGTCAGCCATTTCGTGAAATCGACGATACCGCCGGCGTACTGGAAGGTCTCGGAATGCGGCTCTGCCAGAAGAGAGCTGGTGTTGGCTTTAGGATCAGAACGCTCGTCAACGAGTTCGATCTTGATGTTCTTGTTCAGAAACGCGACTTCGCGTAGGCGAGCCTGCAGGGTTTCGTGGTCGTAAATGGTGGTCTCGGTGAAGATCTCGGGATCGGGCCAGAAGGTAACCGTGGTACCGGTGTCCTTAGCAGAGCCGATCTCATGCAGCTTCTCGACGGTTTTGCCGCGCTCGAAGGCGATCTCATATTCTTTGCCGTCACGACGCACGCGAACCTCGGTGCGCAACGACAAAGCGTTAACGACGGAAACACCAACGCCGTGAAGACCGCCGGAAACTTTGTATCCGCTGCCACCGAATTTGCCGCCGGCATGAAGGATGGTAAGAACAACCTCGACCGTCGGGATCTTCTCTTTTTTATGCTTTTCAACAGGGATGCCACGACCGTTATCGACGACCGTGATCGAGTTATCGGGATGAATAAACACCTTGATATGGTCGCAATAACCAGCGAGGGCTTCGTCAACCGAATTATCGACTACCTCGTAAACCAAGTGATGAAGGCCACGGGGACCGGTAGTGCCAATGTACATGCCCGGGCGCTTGCGAACGGGGTCAAGGCCTTCGAGGACTTGGATCGCATCCGCGCCGTAGTTTTCTTCTTTGTCAGCCACCACACACTCCTAACCATGAATAGAAATCGGGCAGACGGCACACCAGGTCAAGTCGGCGGATAGACGAATCGATTCAGTCAACGATTCGATTCGGGTACCCACTTCGTTTGCCTGGTTATGCCAATGATAGGTTAGTAATTTTAGCACACGTGCGTATTAGCGATGGCCGTTCAGATCCGTTTTAAGCCTGTTCTTTTCGCTTCTGAAGCGCAATTACACAGCAATAATACTTTTTAGCTATCAGTCAGACAGTTCCCTTTTCAAATCCGCTGTCATCGCTTTCAGAAATGCATCATGAATTCGCTTGTCAGCAATTTTCCCTGACGTCTCCTCGACGAATCTCTCTTCGTTTTCCGACAGTTTCCTGACAGAGATTTTCTTTCCGTTGCTTGAAATCCCAAAAGCGCCCAAATCCTCAGGCGACGTTTCGTCGAGGTAAGGATGCTTCTCCCTGTGGCCTTTTCGGGAAATATGGATCTCGAAGATCTCGATACCCTCATGAAATGTGCCGTTGATGAATCCTTTGATCAACTCTCGTTGAGCATTCAACTCGGCTGCGAACGAACTGTCATCAAGATAAACGATCAAACGCTTTTGGTCGCCTTCTTTATTCGTTATATACACTGCGTTGATGCGATCAAGAAACAGGGGCGCGTTGCCTTTGTTCGCCCACTCAAGGGCGGTTCTGAATTCATCACGCACTTGGACAGCGCGACGGTGAATGCGCGCCATAGAATCATCGCCAGCCAAAGAGAAGAAAGCGCTATCGAGTTGTTTCTTCAAATTCCCCATGCGGACCTCTCTTCATCTCGTGTTTCTCGTGTTTCACGTGAAACACGAGGGTGGATAAACGTCAGGACAAGCGAATCGCATTCTCGGTTGCCGGCAACTCTACCACGGATGCACGAGAAAGAAGCTCATCGGTGAAGTAAGACAGATTCGTCGTGGTTATGAACGTCTGCATATCACCCTCAACCAGGTCGACTAGCGATTCGCGCCTTGACCCATCAAGCTCACTCATGACATCGTCGAGAAGAAGGATCGGATTCTGATTAAGCGATCCTTTGATCACCGACACCTCCGCGAGCTTCCATGCAAGAACTACGCTGCGGCGCTGACCTTGACTCGCATAATCGGCGACGCTTCTTCTGTCAATCTCCAGCGAGATCTTGTCAGCGTGGGGACCGATCAAACTTCGCTTGCGCGCGCGCTCTTCTGGCAATGCTCGGTCAAACGCCTCGCTCATCTTCCTTTTGATGAAGTCCTTGTCAGAAAGATCGTCGAATTTCGTTTGAAAATCACTGGAATCTATCGAACACCATGAGGGAATGTAACGCGATTCAAGCACTTCCCCATCAGAAAGCCGATCATAATTGGCCATCAATTTTTCTGAGAGTCGTGAGAACAATTCAGCGCGGTAATACTCAAGCTGCGTACCGCATGTCAGCAACGTGTCGTTAATGCTTTGAAGGAAAATAGGCGATGCTTCCTCTTTCAGCAGTTTATTCTTGTAACGAACGGCCTTCTCGTAATCATGCTTTACCACGTAGTAGCTCTTTGTGAGCTGCGAGCCAAGTTCATCGAGAGCTTCACGGCGCAAGGACGAAGAGTTCTTAACAAGAGCCAAGTCATCTGGCGTGAAGATGACGGCAGGCAAAGTACCTTTCAAATCGGCGATGTTCTTCTTCTTGTCATTCAAAAAGAACTGACGACGACCTGCCGAAACTTTCATCACGATATCAAGCTTGCGAGCATCGCCTTCGATTGAAGCACTCAATCGGGAAAAATCCTCACCCTCTGCCACCAACTGCGCTGAGTTCGGATGCCTGAACGAGTCCAGAGCCGAACAGAGCTGAATCGCCTCAAGGAGGTTTGTTTTCCCAATCGCGTTCTTCCCAACAAACACCGTCAAATCACCTATCGAATTCAAAGTGAAATCGCGGTAATTCCTGAAATTAACGAGTGATATGTCACTTAAACGCAGTTCCACGCGCTGAAACCGCCGATTAAGGCAGCCTGACGGGCATGACAAGGTACGTGAAATTCAGATCGGCTTCGTTCTTGAAAATACCAGGCTTCATGGAAGACTGCGCCTCAAGGACAACAGTGTCGCCCTTGGTCGAGTTCAACCCATCAAGCATGTAACTGCTGTTAAGCGCGATTTCGACATCATTTCCCTCGACAGTCGCGGCAATGGTCTCTTGAGCGGAACCAACATCCTGAGCGACAGCCGACAGTTGTACGGTTTGAGTTGCGGCACTCGCAGTAATCTTAATTGGAGAACCGCTTTGGTCGAGCAAAGCAACACGTTTTGCAGCTGCAATCAGCGCTCCAAGGTCAACTTCAACCTTTGTTTCGCACGTATCAGGAAGAAGCTGCTTGTAGTTAGGATACTTGCCCTCGATGCGGCGATTAACGAACACGGTTCCACGATACGAGACAACGATCTGATTCTCGGACAACGCAAGCACGATGTTCTCGCTCGATTTTGGCAAGCCGGCAAGTTCCGATACAAAGCCACCGGAAACGACAACGCTAAAATCTTCTTCTTGGGCGACCTCGCGCTGAACGCATGCAAGTCTATATGAGTCGGTTGCAACCATTCTGAGCTCGTTATCCTCGACCGTGATAAGTACGCCTGTAAGAATAGCTCTGCTTTCGTCCTTTGACACCATATGGCAAACATGCTTGGCCATAGAAGAAAATACATCGAACGGAACGGTGATCTGCTGACCGGTGGCAACCTCAGGGAATGCAGGGAAGTCCTGCGGCTCGAGGCCCTTGATTGAATACGAGGAATTGTCACAGGTGATGGTGGTTTCAAGATCAACCGTTGTCACATGAATCGCAGCGTCGGGAAGGTTCTTCACGATATCGCAGATAAGTTTACCCGGAAGAACGGCTTTGCCCTCTTCTTCAACCAGCGCTGCACAAGTGAACTGAATCGACAGCTCGAGATTGGTTGTTTGGAAGGTGATCTCGTCACCATGAGCAACGACGTAAATGCCCGAAAGAACCGGTAACGTAGAACGAGTTGCCACGCCCTTTTGCACCGTATTGAGTGCGGTCTGCAGTTCAGTCTGATTGATGCTGAATTTCACGTCGTGCTCCTTTGCGTTTAATCGATCTGATCAATTAAAGCATTAAAAGAGAATCCCTGTCCTCTTTTTAGATTGCTTTCAAAAATGAAGCACCGGCTTCAGAGACTGGAGTGCTTCATTTGTCTTCTCTTATTATTTCTTTTTCTTTTAATTAATATATTTAAATAATAGTAGTAATAAGCATGGTGAATTTAGTGGATTAAGGTTAAAGCGCCTGATCAATTCTTGTTTTCAAGTCTTTTGAACCTGTTGATAACCATTTACCGTCTTCAACAGGTTTTATCGCTTAAATTATCAATCCACCGATTTCTGGGTTTTTCAACAACCTTACCCTGCGTTATCAACGTTTGTTTCACACCTATGCTTCCAGAATCATCTGCCTGATAGATTCCAGCTCTTCGTGTATCTCGAAGTTTTCCTTCATCTTTTCCTCGATGTTGGTAACCGAGTACATGATGGTGGTGTGGTCTTTGCCGCCGAAACTCTTGCCGATGTAGCTAAACGGCAGGTCGAGCATGTGGCGCGAAAGATAAATGGCGACCTGACGCGCGTATACGATGTTACGCGACCTTTTCTTGCCGATCAGATCGGCATGGCTGACTTTGTAGTAGATTTCCACTTGTTTTTGAATGTCGGCGATTGTCAATTTCTTCGTTGCCCCGCCCGTGAAGTGGTTCTTCAACAGTTCTTTGACTTCGTCGAGAGACAAAGTTTCTTTGCCGAATGCCTTGGCCTGGAAGATTACGTTTGTGACCGCGCTTTTCAGCTCCCTGATGTTCGACCCCGAGTTCTTTGCGATGTAATCCTGCACCTCATCGCTCATGAGCTGGCCTTCAACACCCTCGGCACGCTTGTATTCCCTAATGAAGTTTTTAACAATGCCGAGTTTGACTTCGAATTCGGGAGGCAAGATATCGATCGTCACGCCCGAATTGAATCGGCTTGTGTAACGCTGGTCGATGTCGATGTTCTTCGGCGCACGGTCGGCAGAGAGGATAACCTGTTTGCCTTGCGTTGTAAGGTTGTTGAAAATCTGGAAGAACATGTCGAGTGTCTGCTTCTTGCCCTGGAAGGCCTGAACGTCGTCGATAAGAAGAACGTCGGCGCTTTCGTACCTGTTCTTGAACTCTTTGTAGTTGTGGGAAAGCGCAGCGTCGGTGTAATCGTCGATCATCTGGGATGAGTCGACGTACACGCACTTCAGGTGCGGAATGTTCCTTTGGATGTAGTTTTGGATGGCTCTCAGTAGATGGGTTTTACCCAACCCTGACCTGCCGTAAAGGAACAGCGGGTTCAGTGATGGATCGCCGCCAGGTTCTTCAGCAACGACTACTGCCATCGAATACGCCATTCTGTTTGAGGCGCCCACAACATAGTTTTCGAAAGTAAGGGAGGACGTTGGAGAGGAAGAATCACTCTCGACGTTCTCGCTTTCGACCTCAGTGTGGGTTGCGGGATCGGTTTGTTGAGCGACTGCTGCTTGAAAACCGCTTGATGCACTGCTGCCCGTTGATTGATTGCTTTGGGGGACAGGAGCTTCCTGTTGGACCGCCGCTGTATTTTGGGTGGTGTTTTGCACCGGTGCAGACGGTTGAGGCGCGCTTTGCGGTTGCTGGTTAACTTGCGTTTGGGGTGCGTTGGAAACTTGTGGCTCGGGCGATTGATTCACGTCAACTTCCATCAACACCGTGAAGTCGACGCCATATAGATCCTTCAAGGCCTGTGCAATGAAGGATGCGTAATGGCGCTCGATCCAAGTTTTTATAAAGTCCGTGTCGGCGGTGAGCATAAGGAACCCTTCGCTCATTGCCTGTGGCTTCAATCTTGAGAAAAAGGCGTTGATCTGGGATGGGTCGATTCCGTCGTATGACTTGATCTGGTTAGTGACCCGTGCCCACTCCTGAGCGAGGCGCTCGCTTTCTTCCATAGCTACCTTCTTAATATCGATAAGCGCGCAAGGCCGCGCTGTTCTATCGGTGGAGGTTTTCCACCGATTCTATCATGTACTGCGTTTATGTGGAAAACTTTATAGAATTCCGTCTTTGATCAGGCTAAATAAAATCCAGGATGTTCCAAGCAGCCTGAGTGAGGACGCGCTTTTTGCCCACCGTTACTTCTACCAAGCCCGCTTCTTCGAGTTTTTTGAGCTCGTAATGCACACTGGAATTCGGAATTTGGGTCAGCTCGTTAAGCTCGGAAACGCCTAAGGCACCGTTCATGAGGGCTTTCAGGCACTGCTTCCCTTTGTCTGAGATCGTTGGGATGGCCGGCATCGGCGCATACATAGGTGCACGTCCGCCATTTCCCATCATTATGGGTTGCTGGTTTTGATATGCGAAAGGTTGCGGCGGTTGATAGTTGTTTTGTTGGTATCCCGGTTGTTGGTAAACGGGTTGTTGATAGGTCTGTTGGTATGCCGGTTGTTGGTTGTAGTTCGGTGCTTGATTCAAGTTCTGAGACGCCGTGAAACCCTGCTGTTGGTAAGGTGGCAGTTCAGGTGCGACACCTGTTTGAACGGTGTTGTCATAACGAGGAGCGTGAGTGGGGATTTCCCTATCCTCTACCATTTCACGACCATCTTCATTGCTTCGTTTCAGGCTGATGGTAACAACGGCGCCGCTTTGGACGTTGTCGTCTATGGTTACCGAGCCATGTTTCTCTTCGAAGTAGTCCCTGACGATGGGTAAACCCGATCCAACGCCGCGAATGTATTGTTTCATCGGCTCGACGGCGGAGGAATAGCCGGGCATCTTCACTTTGTCCTTGTCGTTAATGCCAGGACCTTGATCGGCGAAGCGGATAGTGTTCCCCTCGTCGTAGATCGAGATTGTCATCTCTTGGAAGCGCGCGTGGATAAAGTTTTCAGAAACTTCCTTGATGATGGTGAACGGGATCTTTCCACCGAGCGTTTTTGACTGCTCGTAGGTGGCCGTTGCGAGGTTCATGATGAATTCGTCGGTGGGCGCCGGTTCTATCACCGTCACGCGCGGCGCCGCTTTAAAGTCGTCGTAGCAGGCAATCCGCGCAACGCTCTTGACGAAATCAAAGTTGAACTGAGTTTCGTTGTTGATGTTTGTGTCGTTCATTTAAGCTGCGTTTACTTCTCGTTTTTCAGGTTTCCATTCCATCTGAATCAAAGATTCAGGAAAATTCAGTTCGTATTGTAACCAATCATTTCCACCAAACTTTTGCGACGTGGGCGAATATTATCTTCCAACGTTCGAATTCCACTTAATTGAATTTCAGAATCAATGGTTGATCTGGGAATTTAGACAGTTTTCAACAATTAATTCAGGAAATGTGGAAATCTTTGAAAAGTCTGGAAGCTCAAGTGAGGAAAACTATTTCGAATTCTGGAAAAAGTGAAGCTCGAATCGCGGATAAAACAGTCTATTTACCCCGTTAGAGATGGTTTCAAGCAGTTCAATATAGGTAACTATTACCTGGATTTTAAAGAAATTCTGATTTGAATTCTGATTCCTTTATTTATAAAACACCAGCTCAAGGACTTGAATTTCAAATACTGGATCCATTACCCCTGATAAAAGTGATTACGATCAACCTCCTCATTGCACTTGACTTTCTTTAACCGTTGTAGTTTTCCACTTTTTTACGTGCGATTATACGAGTTTTCCACGTTTTCCACCAAACGAAGGCTTACTTTTTCGAAATTCGAAGTGTTTGAATTTCGGATTTCATCGATGTTTGAATCGGTGATTGAAAACGAGGTTGGTTTTCAACAATCGAATCGAATTATCGAAAAGATTCGATTTTCTTTGAAACTGGATCTATGCCGAGATCGTGTTCGACGACGTTTTCGAAACGTGATCCTCGAGCAACGGCGGTCAAGTCTCTGATTCTCTGAATGAACCAGGGTGTTGACGGCGGTTTTCTTTTGGCTGTTTTCGCTTTGGAATTACGGTTGCGGTCGTGTCGTCATCACAACCTAAACCCTCTAGATCACAGCATCTTGTGTTTGCTGCTTCCGACAAGTCAAAATGCAGGTTCTATCTCGTTATATATGGATTATTCCCGACAAAGCAAAACTAAGCTTGCTTTCTTGATTTTGAGAATCAAAATGTAAAGGCATGTCAAATTCGGTTCAAGACTCATGCCGGGTTGGGCATTACCTTGATTTTATCCGTTGAACGGGTATAATTTCGTGATTGCACTGATTGTTGTTTGGAAGGGATTTAAATGAAGCGCACCTATCAGCCCAACAAGCGTAAAAGGGTTAAGTGCCACGGCTTCCGTGCACGCATGGCTACCAAAAGCGGCCGTCGCGTACTCGCTGCTCGTCGTGCCAAGGGTCGTAAGCGTCTGACCGTTTAATAGGAGTCTTCGTTGGATATTATTAAATCCAGCGCCGAGATTTCGAATTTGTTTGAAAACGGGCAACGAATCAATACGCCTTTTTTTACGCTCATAGTTTTAAGCGATGGAAAGCAGCACGGCCGTAATGGACGTGCTGCTTTTGTTGCTGGAAAAAGAAATGGTAATGCGGTCTGGCGCAATAGAGCCAAACGTCGAATGAGGGCTCTTTTTCGCGATTCTGCCGATGCCTTTGATGGGATGGATGTTGTGTTTCTCGCACGCCGAAACATCAATGATGCGTCTTACGATGATCTTTCCGCCTATCTCCGCAAAGCGGTGAAAAGGGCTCATAAGTAATGAAACGGGTCTGTTCTTCATTCCTATCTTTGATTCGTAGGATTCCAGTATTCATCGCTGTTGCCTTAATTCGTTTTTACCAGGTTTGTATTTCGCCGCTTTTTCCGTCTTGCTGCAGATTCGTTCCTACTTGTTCTCAGTACGGTTTGATTGCTTTTAAGAAGTACGGCTTCATTAAGGGCTTTGCATTGACGGCAAAACGAATTCTCAGGTGTCGGCCGGGAGGCGGTCATGGGTACGATCCAGTCCCGTGATCCTCTTTGGATATAGAGAAAGGTATTTCATTCAATGTGGGACGTGTTTAAAGACTTTATATTCTCGATCATCTCATTCTTCTATCCGTTATTTCATGACTGGGGAATGTCGATCATCATCGTTACGGTTATCTTCCGTCTGTTGATCTCCCCGCTTATGCATACGCAGACGAAGTCCAGCTATCAGATGCAACGCGTTCAGCCGCTGATGACTGAGATTCAGACCAAGTACGCTAACAATCCCCAGCGTATGCAGCAGGAAATGCAGAAGCTTTACGCCGAAGCTCACTTCAACCCGCTTGCAGGTTGCTTGCCGATGCTTCTGCAGATGCCTATCTTTATCGCCCTTTTCCAGGTTCTTCGTGAAATGGGTGATCGTCTTGGTAATCAGGACTACAGCTTCTTCAACTTGGTTCCGAACCTGGTTTACTCTCCTTCTTCGACCTTCTCCATGGGCTTTGGCGCCTTCCTTCCTTATGTCATCCTTCTTCTGGTCTTTGCCGGTGCTACCTTCCTTCCGATGGTTCTTATGCAAATGGGTCAGAAGGATAACCCGCAACGTAACATGACTCTTATCATGTGCGGCGTCATGAGCCTTTTTATGCTTTGGATTGGTTGGAGCTCCCCCGCAGGTGTTCTTTTGTTCTGGGGTGTTTCTTCTCTGATTGGTCTCGCGCAGCAGCAGATCTCCATGCGCATCATGAAGAAAAAGGATGCTGAGAAGGAAGTTGTTGAAGAGATCAAGCCTGTTGAGGTCAACGTTACTCGCAAGGTTAAGAAAAAGCGTCCGACCAAGAAGCGTTAATTTACGGAGTGAGGTGTTTCACGTGAAACACCTCACTAAGTTTTATTTCCCTATAAGGAGCTTGTCATGTCTGAAGAACTTGAAATCAATGATCAGGTTTTGAATCAGGAGACTGACTCTGCTGATGAGCCGCTGTCTGATGAAGAACTTGATTTCGTTGCTGACACTGCAATTTCTGCATTGAAGGACATCCTTAAATACTTCAATGTTGGTGAGGTCACCATCGACGAGTATGAAGGTGACGACGGTGAGCTCATCCTTGATATCACTGGCGACGATCTTGCGGTTCTTATTGGTCGTCATGGTCGTACCCTTGATGCTCTCCAGTTCTTGATTTCCGTCATTACGGTTCGCATCATTGGCTTCCGTTACCCGATCGTTGTTGATGTTGAAGGGTATAAGAGCCGTCAGCGTCAGAAGCTTGAGTCCCTTGCTCGCTCTTCCGCAAAGAAGGCGGCTGCGACTCATCGAAGCGTTAAGCTTCGTCCAATGACTCCGTACGAGCGTCGTATCATCCATGTTGCCCTTCGTGATGACACTCGTGTCGAGACTGCTTCCGAGGGTGAAGGATCCGAGCGTCACGTCGTTGTCGTTCCTGTTCAATAATTGAACCTAATGCCCTGCATTAATAGTGCAGGGCATTTTTGTACCCAAAATCAGACTGATTCCCGATAGACTGCTAGTAATTAAAATCGTCGTATCTGTTTGATTTAGTTGGATGCCGGCTAATGTAGTGATGAATCAGGTGTCCATAATGACCTTTGTTTCCGGTTTCATTAGAGAGGTTTGATTTCGATGGGTGTGAATCTAAATTCGATAGATTCTCTTTCGGATAATCAAAAAGCTTTAATCAAAAAGCATTTAGAGTGTGTCATCGAAGCGAATAAAGTAACCAATCTTACTCGAATCGATTCGATGGATTCGGGAATGCTTCTTCATATTGAGGATTCTCTTGCTGCCCTTGAAGAGGTCGACAAAGCACCTGCTGGTAAATACATCGACCTCGGATCAGGCGGTGGCTTTCCTGGTTTTCCTTTAGCTATTGCCACCGGAAGGAAGACGACACTTATTGATGCTCGTCAGAGGAAGGTCGAGCTGCTTAATGATTTTGCTGAACAGCTTAGTTTGAGTGATCAGGTTATCGCTGTCCATGCGCGCATCGAAGAGTTCTCAAGGACTCATAAGAATCACTATTCCCTTGTTACTGCACGCGCGCTTTCCAAGCTATCTATTCTCCTTGAGCTTGCTAGCCCGCTTCTAAAGCAAGGCGGGCGTCTTATTTGTTATAAAGCCCGCATGGAGGAGAGCGAGCTCGAGCATGCTAAGAAAATCAGCAAGCAGGTTGGATTCAGCTTGGTGTCGCTTGACGAGTATTTCTTAAGTGACGGCGAGACCTTTCGCACGCTTGTTGTGTTTGAAAAGATCGGTCCTTCCAAGATCAAGCTACCAAGGCGCGATGGTTTTGCTCAAAACAAGCCTCTCTAGGTTGATCACATGGGGATATACATGCTTTACGTTTCACGTGAAACGTAAAGCATGTATACTCAAAACGGCTAACGAAAGGAGGGTTCTGTGGGTTTCTTCGACGGTTTTAAACGAAACCAAAATACAGCTACGGCGAAAACAGCTCATGTGAACCAACAAAATACGTCCTCGGCGACGGAAATACCCGAGCAGACGAGCAATGTGGATACTGATTCAGTAAAGAGCGATTTCTTCGTAGACGAGGATGTTCGTGTTGACAGTATTCAAGTTGTTGAGCGTCAGATTGCTGAAGATGTTATTTCCGATGCCGATGACGTACCTGAATATAAAGAGATCAAGCCTTATAGCGAGAAGGCTCCGGTAAGGCATGCAATCGGCCAGACCAAAATCATTGCCATCATCAATCAAAAAGGTGGTGTCGGTAAATCTACGACTGCGATCAATCTCGCTGCTGCCTTAGGTGAAGCTAATAAAGAAGTCCTCCTTGTCGACCTTGATCCTCAAGGTAATGCTACCAGCGGTCTTGGCATTGACAAGGGAAGCATCCCTCGCTGCATTTACGATGTCTTGTTGAATGACGTTCCGATTGAGGATGTCATCATCCCCGACATTTGTCAGGGTCTTGATATTGTTCCTGCGACCATCAACTTAGCGGGTGCGGAGGTTGAGCTTGTTTCCGAGATGGCTCGTGAGAATCGCCTTAAGGATTCCGTTGGAGCCTTGCGCGGTAAGTATGACTTCATCCTCATCGATTGCCCTCCGTCATTGGGTTTGTTGACCGTCAACGCTCTTGTTGCGGCAGATAAGTTGATTATTCCCATCCAGTGCGAGTTCTATGCATTGGAAGGTGTGACAAAACTTCTCGATTCGATGAAACGTGTCAAATCTCGTCTTAATCCAACCCTCGAGATTTACGGAATACTTCTCACCATGTATGACGGCCGCACTACCCTTTCGAAGCAAGTTGTTAAAGAGGTTAGGAACTTCTTCGGAAAGCAAGTATTCGAAACCGTCATTCCCCGTACCGTTAAGCTGTCTGAGGCTCCTAGTTACGGAATGCCCATCACCCAATACGATCCTTTGGGAAAGGGAGCCCAGTCTTATATCAATCTTTCGAAAGAAGTGATCTCGCGTGGCTAAACAACGAAGCGGCCTCGGCCGTGGATTGAATTCGCTGCTTGGCGGTCCTTTTGAAGAGACCACTAACACTCCTGAACGTTATGCCGAACCCCAGCGTGAACGTTACACCGTTTCCGCTGATGATGATTCTCGTCCCCAGAATCATATGCATGAAAATCGTCTTGCTGAAAAAGTGCCGGCTCCCAAGGCTACCCCTGTGGAAGAGGTTGTTGAGGGCGATCTGTACACCGATAAAGCCGAGAACACCACTATTAAAAGGGTTACTGAGCGCGCTGCGAGACCCGAGCCGCCTAAGCCGGCTAAAGTTGAAGTTGAAGTTCCCAAGGAAGTTGATGAAATCAGCATCGATCTGATCTTTGCCAACCCCGATCAGCCTCGTACCAACTTTAAAAAAGACGAGCTGGAAGAGCTTGCCCAGTCTATTCAGCATGACGGTCTTCTTCAGCCGATTCTTGTGCGCGCTATGGGTGATGGAACATATCAGATCATCGCAGGTGAGCGTCGTTGGCAAGCGTGCCAGAGCCTTGGGCTTAAGAAGGTTCCCGTGCGAGTCAAACAGGCGGATGATAATCGCGCCATTGAACTTGCGCTTGTCGAGAACATCCAGCGCAGCAACCTTAACCCCATCGAAGAGGCGTATGGTTATCGTAGGATGATGGAACGCAGCAATCTGACTCAGTCTGAAGTTGCTCAGGCTGTTTCCAAAGGTCGTTCGACTATTGCAAACGCACTTCGTTTGCTGGAATTGCCGGAAGATGCTCAGCAGCTTCTGTTTGAGGAGAAGATTACTGCAGGCCACGCTCGTGCGATTCTGTCCATCCCTACTGAAGAGGGTCGCAAGAAACTGACTGAGAAGCTGGTCAAAGAGAAGCTCTCTGTTCGTGAGGCTGAAAATATCGCTCGACTCTTGTCTGGCAAGAAGTCGGAAAACGCGACGCCTCGTGTGCCTACTCCACAGTCTTACAAGAAAGTGGCAAAGGCGCTGCGTAAGAGCCTGAATACAAGCGTTAGGGTGAAAACCGTCAAGGGAAAGAACAAGATCGAGATCGAGTTCACCGACGAAGAAGATTTGCAGCGTTTGTTCGACAGCATCGTTTCGAGCAATCAATAACTCGAGACGATATTCGATACATTACTTGCGATTGGCTAGCTGACCGCAAGCACCGGCGATATCTTGACCGCGTGAGTTTCTCACGCTAGCCTCAATGCCGCTCGCTTGAAGTTTGTCTCGCCAATAATCAATTACATGTGACGCAGTGGGCTGATAGGGTGAATCATCAATTTCATTCAAAGGAATGAGGTTGACGTGGCATATCAGCCCATTGCAGTATTCGATGAGTGCCTGGAGATCGCTGTGAGAGTCGTTAACTCCCCGCATAAGTGCATATTCGAAGGTGACGCGACGATTCGTCGTGCGATTGTAGTTAACCAAAGCGCGCTTCAGGTCGGGCAGGGGCCAGTTGCGAGTGCCTGGCATGATCTTATCTCTGGTTTGCTGAACTGCAGAGTGAAGGGAAACCGCCAGAGTGAACTGTTCTTCAACTTGAGAGAATCGCTCAATGCCTGGAATAACGCCGCAAGTTGAAATAGTTATCCTTCTTGCGCCGATGTTCAACAGTTTCTGATCATTGCAGATGCGCAGTGCTTCGATTACGTTGTCGAAGTTGAGGAAAGGCTCACCTTGTCCCATGACAACGATATTCGAAACCCGTTGAGAGAAATCGTTTTGAACTTGAATGATTTGATCGACGATCTCGCCAATCAGAAGATTTCCCGAGAAGCCCTGATGTCCGGTGGCGCAGAAGTCGCACCCCATTGCGCAGCCAGATTGGCTTGAACAACAAACGGTAAGGCGATCATCAGAAGAGGGAATTCCAACCGTTTCAGCCACCCTTTTCTCGTCGAAGCGGAAGAGGTATTTCCTTGTGCCGTCTTTTGAGATTTGGCGATCGATAAGCTTAGGCTTGTTAAGAGGATATTCAAAAGCAAGCTGAGACCTGAGTGACTGCGGAAGGTTGGTCATCTCTTCGTAAGAAGAGATGCCTTTTTTATAAAGCCAATCAAGCAGCTGGTTGGCACGAAATTTAGGCAAACCACTGTCCGAGATGAGCTTGCGGATCTGGTTGCGGGTGAGGGATTCAATTGAAGTATTCATACCGCGAATTATATGATATCTACAGGGATTGTTTCACGTGAAACAATCCCTGCTTGTAATGCATCACAAGTAAGAAACAGAGCTTTGCTATACTTCATGAATCGACAAAAGAAGGTGTTCATGGAAATCAACGATATAAAAGAACTTCACGTCGCCGTGCTTGCGGGCGGTTCGAGTGGCGAACGTGAGATTTCGATTCAGTCGGGAGTTGCCGCTAAGAATGCTTTGAAGGAAGCTGGATATGACGTCGAGATGATTGATCCAGCAAACAAGAGCGATCTAGCGGATTTGGTTTCTGGTAAATACGATGTCGCGATGTTGTGCCTTCATGGCAAAGGCGGCGAGGACGGAACAATCCAAGGTTTCTTGGAAACTGTTGGTATTCCTTATACCGGATCAGGGGTTCTATCGAGCGCATTGGCTATCGATAAAGACAAAGCCAAGGTTATTTACCGCAATAACGAATTACCTACGCCTTTCTCTGTAACACTCCGCAGGGATGAGTTCGATGTCCATTCTGACCTTACTGAAGTTCAGTATCCCTGTGTTGTGAAGCCAGCGACAGAAGGCAGTGCCCTAGGCGTATTCATTGTCGAAGACGAGACCGGTATTGTAGAGGCTATCGAGAAGGTCTTTAAGATCGACGAGCAACTGCTTATCGAAAGCTACGTGAGGGGCACTGAAGTTACCGCTGCTGTTTTGGGCAATGGCGACCCTCAGGCTCTTCCCGTTATCGAGATCGTTCCCACCCACGAGTTCTATGATTTCGAGTCTAAGTATGCACCTGGCGGATCTCAGCATATCTGCCCCGCTAGGCTTGATGATGAGATAACGCAGCTCGTTCAAACTTTGGCTGTTAAAGCTCATCGGGTTCTTGGTTGCAAAGGTGTGTCCCGCACTGACATGATCATCGATTCAGATGGTCAGCCGTGGATTTTGGAAACAAACACGATTCCTGGCATGACAGAAACTTCTCTGTTGCCGGACGCAGCTCGAGCAGTGGGGATCTCGTTCCCTGAGCTTTGTTCCAAGCTTGTTGAACTAGCGGTGGAGTAAACAGGTTGCACTTTGCACTGCAAGACAAAGAGGCGGATGTTTCACGTGAAACATCCGCCTCTGTTTGATTGTCGTGAATGTTTAGTCTTGGCAGCGCTGCGTCTTGGTTAGATTAGAATACGCCGCAGGAGCGTAAACCAAGGAAAAGTAAGACAACAAGTCCGATAATGAAGATCCAGGAGACGACATAGCAACCTTTGTTGCCATCACGGCCAAGTTCTACAGCCTTTTCGGAAAGCGAACGAGAGCTTTTCATCATGACGGTGCCAGTATCAAGGTCGGGCTTCTTCAAGGTGGCGTTGGTGAACCAGCTTCCATTTGAATCCACCAGGGATTTGATTCCTTGTTGGCCGATGTTGACGTCAATGCGCTTTCCGTCACAAAGGCTTTTTGAGACTCTTGAGACAAACTGCGTGAAAAATTCCTCACATTCCTTGGGGTAAGCCAGAATAGCCATTTGACCCCAGTAGCAACCAGGCTCAGGATGATCCGAGTAAGCAAGAAAGGCAAGTAGAATCCTTATAGACCAGCCTCGCGCTTCGTAAAGTTTGATTTGACGACTTGTCTGTTCCTCAAAATAGCCAACAGTCTTACCAAACTTGTTTTCGATGTAGGCAATGCTCGGATTTTCTTTATCGAATCGAGTGGTGAATTCGTCTCCAACAAGTGTGTCGGCACCCATGAGAATGCCAGCATCTTTCTTTGAGATTGTTTCGAAGCGCGCATAGAAGCCTTCGTAGTCAACTTTCATAACGTGCTACCCCTATCGGTGATCGTTTCAGTGCTTGCAATGGTATCCCAGCTAGAATATACAGATTGCATTAAAAGGGATTCTATTTATAAACGCCTTAGTGAGTTTGTTGCAAAGGCGTGCAGATGGTAGGCTTTTCCTTATGAATACTGAAACTAAAAACGCTACTAAGCGAATCAAAAAATATCTTTTGGACGGCACCGCTCAGGATGTTGTGGATCGTTACGCGCGCTTAAAGGAGATAGCCTCTAAGGCCGACTTTGGTGCGATGGATGAGAATATCGTTGTCGTAGATACCGAAACCACTGGCTTTTCGTTCACTCATGATGAGTTGATCCAGATCGCTGCAGCGCGCCTTGAGAAGGGCGAGATCGTTGACTGGTACGTCACGTTTGTAGATCCAGGCAAGTCGATTCCCGAGGACGTTGCTCATCTGACTGACATTCACGATGAGGATGTTGCTGGTGCGCCGTCGCCTCAGGAAGCCCTTGCGGGATTGGTTGAGTTCGCTGGCGATGCGAAGATGATTGCACACAATGTCGACTTCGACAAGACGTTCACTACTCGTCATCCCGAGGGGTATCCGCTTCTTGAAAACACGTGGATCGACTCTCTAGATCTTTCCCGTATCGCTTTGCCTAAGCTCAAGTCGCATCGCTTGATCGACTTGGTTCATACGTTCGATACCCCTGTCTCAACGCACAGGGCCGATGCCGACGTTGAGGCTACGTGCTCGGTGTACCGCATTTTGCTGGCTGCAGTCTGCAGCATGCCTTTTGAGCTGATTGAGCACATTGCCGGTATGGAGTCTAAGGAAAACTGGTCGACCCAGGTGGTGTTCGAATACTTTGCGAATAACAAAGATCTTCGCGATGCCGTGATCGGAGCGCAGGCCTCTCAGACCGAATCAGCAGGTTCGTGCGATTTCGGTCGTAAGGGGAATGCTTTCTCGGGCAACGACGGCGGAGAGCATGAGCTGTTTCCCGAGGTTGCTTCATCTGAAAAGAAGCGTTTCTTCTCGCTTCGCGCTCTTCGAAGGAAGAGGATCAACTCGCTTTTGGATCTTTCTCCCAAACGCGACGCAGGATTGATCAAGTCGGATAATGATGCTCCCATCATCGCGCCTTCGCCAGTGGAGATCGACGGAGCCTTTTCGAGCGATGGCCTGCTTGGTCGCATTTACGGTAGTTTCGAACCGCGCGATGAGCAGAAAGAGATGGCTCAAGCCATCACGAAGGCTTTTGACAAGAACAAGAACCTTGTGGTTGAGGCAGGAACGGGCGTTGGTAAGTCGATGGCCTATTTGGTTCCTTCCGCTTTGCTTGCGAAGAAGAACCGTGTGACCGTCGGCGTTGCAACGAAAACCAACTCGCTTCTTGATCAACTGGTGTTCCAAGAGCTTCCGGCGCTGTCTGCCGCATTGCAGAAATCGCCTGAGATGGCGGCTTTTAGCGATCAGCCACTGAGTTACGCAGCTTTGAAGGGCATTACTCATTATCCGTGCTTGAGGAAGATCGATCGCATCGCGACCGATGGGCCTGTCATGAAGGTGGTTGCTGGCAAGGAAACGTCCCAGGCACCTGCCTTGGCTGGTTTGCTTTCGTATGTCGAGCAATCGGAATACGATGATATCGACTCACTGAAAATCGATTACCGTGCCCTTCCTCGTTACACGATTACGGCAACGTCAAATGAATGCTTGAAGAGAAAGTGCCCCTATTTCGGCTCGCTTTGCTTTGCTCATGGCGCTCGTCGTCGTGCGGAGAAAGCCGATATCGTCGTGACCAATCATTCGCTGTTGTTCTGCGATTTGGCTGCTGATGGAGGGCTTTTGCCTCCTATCAGGCATTGGGTAGTCGATGAGGCCCATGACGCAGAGCAAGAGGCTCGTCGTGCGTTCACTGCGAAGGTCGATTGCGCCGACCTTAAACGCATGTGCGGCAAGATCGTCACCGAGGCGGGCGCGAGGAACGTGTTCTCAAAGGCCGAGAGCAGCGCTGCGGGCTCTTCAAACGTTGAAGAGAAGATTCTTTTCAGTCTTACTTCGAAATGCAAGACCGCTGCTGCTTCTTTCGCTCAGGTCTCTGATGAATTCTGCGCTCACGCGAAAGACCTCCTATACTTCGACACCAGCAAAAATAAGGGCTATGAGCGACTCGAGCTGTGGTTGAACGATCAAATTAGGTCGAGTTCCGTTTTTTCGGGCTTAAGGTCAAGCGAACAGCTGCTGGTAAAGGCTGCAGACGAACTTATAGACACGTCTCAGAGGTTGGTTGCCTTCCTTGAGGACGTACCCGAAGCTGCAGTTGCCCAGCGCGAGATCGCTACAATCGTCCTTGAGCTGAAGGATATGAGGCAGGCCGCAGAGCTGATTTTCGAGAAGCAGGATTCGGCGTTCGCCTACCAGGCTTCGCTGAATCGCAAAAAGGACAGGTTCGAAGACTCGTTCGAAGCTTTGCCTCTTGATATCGGCTTGTCCATGAACGAGACCTTGTACGCACGCACTCATTCGGTTATTTATGCTTCGGCTACGCTGACGGTGAATCAGCGCTTCGATTCGTTCGTGAACACGATGGGCCTTGGACAAAGCGAGGAGTCGGCATACGACGCTCTGGAGCTTGATTCGAGCTTTGATTTTGACAACAACATGATCGTCTATGTTGTGAAAGACATGCCCGAGCCCAACGCCCCGAGCTATTTGAACGCGCTGCAGAAGCTTTTGATTTCGACGCATCTTGCTCAGCATGGTTCGATGCTCACGCTGTTCACCAACAGGCGCGAGATGGAAAAGTGTTTTGACGAGGTTCGTCCGGCGCTGAAAGAGGCGGATCTTCGACTGGTGTGTCAGAAGTGGGGCGTGTCGGTTAAGGGTCTTCGCGATGATTTCATTGCGGATGAAACCCTCTCGCTGTTCGCGCTTAAGTCGTTCTGGCAAGGGTTTGATGCCCCTGGGGCTACTCTTAAGGGAGTGATCATCCCTAAGCTGCCGTTTGCTCGTCCTACGGATCCGTTGTATTGCGAGCGCGCTTCACGCGACGACGGCGCTTGGCGTCACTATGTGCTTCCTCAGGCGATTATCGAGATGAAGCAGGCTGCGGGCAGGCTTATTCGTAAGGCGGATGATACCGGGGTGTTGATTCTTGCCGATAAACGGCTTCTTACGAAGAATTATGGCAAGACTGTTTTGAACTCGCTTCCGAGCAAAACAGTACGAGTTTGCACGATGGATGAGATAGTGGCTGCCCTTTCGGCTATGTCGGAAAGAAGATAGCGCGATGTTCGGTCGGAAAGGCCCCATCACGAAAGGTGCTCACCTCAAAGAGCATACCGCAGGCACGTCGAACGAGCTTTCGTTCGACGTGCTTGATGCTGCCCGCCGTCAGCTTGATGACAAGAATTTCGATCCTAATGCAGTGAAGGTGAAGACACCTCGCAAGGGTGTGGGAATGATCTCGCTGCTCTTCTCGAAAGTTCACTTCACGAAGGAATCGATCGGGAACGGGCAAACGAAGGCGAAGTCTGGATCGCCGACAACGGCCAACACCTCCGAGGCGAAGGATCCAAAAACCTCGACGTTGTTTCCTGGGAAAAGAGTCAAGACCGAAGACACCCCAAAGAGGAAATCGGCGGCAGCAGAGCAGCGTCAGTCGCGTAAAGCGGCTCGTGCGGAGGCCCGCGCTCTCGCTAAGAGACAGAAGCAGGAGCGCTATGATTCCAAGCATTCGTTGTCGCGTGCGGCCAACGCAGCGCCTTATTCGAATGAAAGCGCTCAGGTAGAGGTAGAAAGGCGCAAGAAGATTCGCCATCGTCGCAGGGTTCGCCTTGCGGCAACAGTTGTCGCAGCTTGCGTTGTGGCGGCTGGGCTTGCGGGCAATTATGCGTATCAGCGGTATCGTCTTTACAATGATCAAAGCGAACTGATCAATCACGCTGTCGAGGAAATCGTAAGCGCCGATGAGAGTGTGGTTCAGCTGGATTCGCTTATCGGCGACCCTATGGCTGAGATTAAGAACGACGCATGGAAGGAGCTCGAAAGGAACCTTCCCGCCGCTGAGTCTCATTTAGAATCCGCCCGTGATACCAGTAACGATCTGTTACCGGTGCTTGGCGAAGGCGATATGCAGATCGTCGCCGGTCAGATTATCGACGCGTGCGACGCGCGGCAGGTGATGATCGACTCGGGTAAGTCGATTTTTGCAGCGGCCAAAGAGGCAAACGGCACATCGGATTCCGTCGCTCAGATTTGGGCTGATGTGCTTCAGGCAGATAGCGTTGCACGAGATGGCGTGGCTTTGCTTTCTGCAGGTTCTCTTGATGACTCGATGGCTTCCGCAAAGGAGAAGCTGCACGAAGCGGCGGCGAGTTTCCAGAATGCTCGGTACGAGCTTCAGCAGCTTGAGAATGCGAATGCCAACCTTGATTTGTCAAAGCTGACCGAATATCTGGATAAGCGGCTTGAAGCGCTCGATTATGCAAGTGCGACGGCCCAGGCTCTTCTCGATCGAAATAAGAGTGAGGCAACTTCACAGGCCAAGCTTTACAACGAGGCCGATTCTGCTGCCGTCAAGCTTGCGGCGGCTCTGCCTACGGATCTTTCGGAGCCGGTTAAGGCGGCGTTTGAGAAGGATATCGAGGACTTGCGTAAGAAGTACGACGATGCGAGATACGCAGCGAGCGCTGCTGACGACAGAATTCGAGATTATTTAGGCGCTTAGCCTTTCTATCTGCGAGAATACCCTATACTAACGGTAAATATGCGCACTATTCGGAGCGCGTAGCGGTTGCTGCGCGTCTGACCGAGGAAGGTTTGATTGTATGGCGCACCAAATGGACTATATCGATTACTTGGCGAACGAGATCGGCCCTCGTCCTGCCGGTACCGAGGAGGAACAGCAGGCGGCGTTGTTCATTGCCGATACGTTCCAGACTGAAACCGGCTTCCCCACCGAGATTGAAGACGTCGTTAGCTCGTCTAATGCAGAGTCGCCCAAACCTATTTGCGCGTTGGTCACCGTAGTGGTTGCTCTGATCGCGATGATTTTCCCGCAGTTCATGCTTCCTGCTGCGATCATCGCCATTATTTCAGCGGTGATTTATGTCCTTGAATCCACTGGACGCCAAGTGTTGACGAAGGCGCTTTCGAAGGGCGCTAGTCAAAACGTTGTGGCAAAGTACGTTCCTTCTAACAGCGATGCGCTCCACAAGAGGAAGATCATCCTGGTTGCTCATTACGACACCGGTAAGGTTACTCCGCCGCTGGTTGCCAAGTTCGAATCGATGGGCATTCCATGGTCGCTTGTCTGCACTGCGGCTATGGTGTTCGTGCCTGTGTTCTTACTGCTTCGCGCTCTTCTCTTCGGCGCCGCTGAAGGTGCTGCAGCTATCGTTTTGAACATCATCACCTTGGTCGGCGTCGTTTTGGCGGTCCTTCCTGTCGTTCGTGCGGTCATGCTTCGCGTTGCGTCATTGAGCGAAGGTGCAAACGACAACGCATCCGGCGTGTCGGCCCTTATGGAGGTGGCCAAGAATATCTCGAAGGGTCTGATGAACGAGGATCAGATCGAAGACGACATGGCGCGCGCAAGGATCCATGGCGAGCAGGCTGCTGTCGACGCGGGCCTTGTTCCCGATGGCGCCGAGATTCAGTACCACGTTCCTGAGAACGAGGAAATCGCTGACGAGAATCGCTCTCCCGAAGAGCGACTTTCCGCTGCTAAGGCCGCGATCGCCGCTCTGACCGGTGAGGCGGTTTCCACCACAACCTATGTGAAGCCCGCAAGTGAGGCTGCGGTTAACGCAGATAATGGGGAGATCAGGATCACTGAGATTCCGAACGCGGATTCTGACTCCGACTCCGTTCAAGAAACCTTCGTTTCGGTTGAGAACGGTGCCGCCGAGACGACGGATGTCGCCCCGAAGTCCGAGGGCGAGTCTGATTTCAACGAGCAGACCGATGAGAACGTGCCTGATTGGTTCGCGGCGGCGCAGCGCAAGGCTAAGCGTTCTCCTCAGCGTCCGAAGCCAGCACAGCGTTCGCGCTATGCTGACGCCCTTGATGCGGCACTGAGCGAGTCGGCTGCCATCTTCGATGAAGCGAACAAGCTCGTTTTTGACGAGAGCGAAGATCGTATGCGTGCTCGTTCGGCGGATATCGTCGAGGTGGCTCCTCCTTCGCCGGCGGATCGTGACGCCATCGCCGCTGCTGGTGGCGCAATGAGCCCGATCACCGCAACGATTAGCACAATTCCCGAAGGTGCTGCTGCTGAATACAAGCCCGCTAACGAGCCTGTCCCCCAGGTTGAGGAGAGCGCCTCTGTTGCCTCTGTTGCTTCCGCTGCTCCGGTTACCGAGGCTGCAGCTGATAAAGCTGAGATTGTCGCTGCCGAGCCTATTGGCGAGACCAGCGCGTTCGCCCCTATTGTGATGACGCCCGAAGAATTGGCCGCCCTTGGAGCCAACAACGAAGCGGTGTCTTCTGCACAGGCCGCCTCTGAACCCGACGCAGGCAATCATGGCCTTAACTTACCCGATTTTTCTGACTTCGAGGTTCCTTCCGTTGCCGAGCCCAGTGTTCCTGATTTTTTGGTTCAGGGCCAACGAGCTCCTCTTGCAGAGCCCTCGTCGAACGCCAGCGCACGTGCTTTGGCTAGCACGATCCCCGCGGTTGTGGGTCCCGGAATGGCCGTCCCTGAGCAGACTTCGCCGTCTAAATCGGGCGCAATGCGCGCATTGCGGACTAAGCTGCCCTCTTTGAGTGGTTCGATCGAGCGTATTGGCGATCAGGAAATTGCTGTTTCCAACGTCAGCTCGGTTGGTTCGTTCGTTGCCGCTGGTTCAACTGGCTCTATTGAACCTGTTGGTGATGAGCTCCTGCAGGATCTTGATCCCGAAGACGCCTACATTGAAGATGCCGACGACTTCGATATCGAAGACAACTACACCGAAACCGGCGCTTTTGCGGGTCCCGATTACGTTGAGATGCCGAAGTCTCGCATTCGCGGCTTCTTTGATAAGTTCCGCTTCGGTTCGAAGAAATCGAACCGTGAAGAGGAAACTCCGCAGGAGTGGCTTGACGTTGAGGATGATTTCGACCCTCGCGCAGTAGGTAAGGAGCGAGGCGGTTGGGATAGCTTCCGTGATGAGAATATCGAAAGCCGTCGTAACCGTGACAATGCCCCTGAGTTCGTGGGCGAGGATGATTATTCTGCCGAATACGACGACTACGCCGAGGATTCGTACGACGACTATTCCGATCCCTATGCGGATCCGTATGGAGATGATGGCTGGGACGATAATCGCAAATGGCAGGGTGGTTCCATGTCTCGCGTGCGTCTTGGACGTGTCGATATGCGTTCCTCGTCCGAGGGCGACTCTCAGGACGCCGCTGCGGCCTTGGATGAGGATATCGAAACCCCAGCTGAAGTGAATGCCGTTTATCAGTTCCGCAACCCTAATTTCGAGACCGAGGTGTGGTTTGTCGCCCTTGGTTCCGAAGTCGACCGTCACGACGGTATTCGCGCGTTCATCGATGCTCACCACAACGATCTTCACGGTGCCGTAATCGTTGACATTGAAGCTATTGGTGCGGGAACCCTGTCGTATGCACGAAAAGAGGGCGCGCTCGCCGGTGCCGAGACGACCTCACGCATGAAGCGCTATGTGCAGAAGGCCTCTCGTGAGTCTGGAATCCCTTGCGAGCCTGTTCTGATGCCCGGGATCGAAACATCTGCTTCGGTTGCGGCTGCTGCGGGCGTCCAGTCTTTGCATATCCTTGGCACCGACGGCGGCGTTAAGGCCCTTACTAGCCAGGGTGAGGATGTTTTCGCTAATATCGACCCCCAGCGCCTTGAAGAGAACACGTATTTTGTCGAGGAGCTTGTTAAGAGCATTTAAGGGTGGATTTCGGGTTATAATCCATCAAGCGCGGAGCGATTCGTTGTACGTGCGGGTGTCGCCAAGTGGTAAGGCACGAGCTTCCCAAGCTCGCATTCGCGGGTTCGAATCCCGTCACCCGCTCCAGATCTCACCGCACGTTAGCGTGCGTTACATACAAAAGCAACTGAGCTTTGATGCGATTAACCGCCCCTTTAGGGGCGGTTTTCGTTTATTCGGCGAGGCCATTGAGTGTGAGGGTTTTGCTGGTACGATTTTTATCGTCGCAAAGTCGTTTAAACGTTGCTTTGGCAAGGTGCGGTGAGCCTATTCGTCTTGTTGAGTCGGCTTATAAAGCACGATACGTGCAGTATTGAAAGGAGCGGCATATGGGTGAGGGTGCTTCTACGACCATAGATGTGAAGGGCGTTGTGTTCGATATGGACGGCACGCTGCTTAACACCCTTCCCGATTTAACAGCATTGACCAATGCTGTTCTGTCTGATTTAGGGTATCCAACGCATACAGAAGAAGCTATTCGCGGCTTCATCGGTGACGGTGTTCGGGCATTGATGATGCGTGCAATGCCGGATTCTGCATCTGATGACGAGAAAGAAGCCGCGCTTGCTGAATGGAAGTCTCGTTATCAGGAGTTCGGACGCAGAAAGACTGTCCCATATCCGAACATCATCGAAATGCTTGAAGGGCTTAAGTCGAAGGGCGTAAAGCTTGGAGTTTTGTCCAATAAGTTCGATGCCGCAGTAAAAGACCTGGCTGGGTTTTACTTCCCTGCGACATTCGATGTTGCAAAAGGGGAGTCACCCACGTGTCCAAGGAAGCCGGATCCAACGGGTTTGCTCGCCTCGATCCAGGAAATCGGTCTGAATCCTTCCCAGGTCGCTTATATCGGTGACTTGGCTGGCGATATGAAGACCGCAAAGGCAGCTGGCGCGATGGCGATAGGGATCTCCTGGGGCTATCAAACCGTCGATCGTTTGGTCTCTGCTGGTGCGGATATGGTCATAGACGACCCTCTTGCTATTCTCGATCTGGCTTAAGTAGAATCATCAAGTGCATGATGTTTCACGTGAAACATCATTCGTGAAACGCAACTAGATACCTAGTTGAACGAAAGGAACCTAATATGACTGATCCGCATCAGATGCTGGATTTATGGCTTGAGAAGGTTGAAGATGCCGAGCTTAAGCGCGAGCTTGAGGATCTTAAACGATCTGGCGACGAGGCCGCGATCGCAGATGCGTTCTTCCAGGACCTCTCGTTTGGCACTGCTGGCCTGCGCGGGATCATAGGCGCTGGAACTAACCGTATGAACGTTTACACCGTTGGTCGTGCGACGCAGGGTTTTTCTGATTACCTGAATGCCAATTTCGAAGAGCCTTCAATTGCGATCGGTCGCGATAGTCGCAACATGGGCGAAGAGTTCGTCCGTCGTGCAGCAGAGGTGTTTGCGGCTAATGGAGTGAAGGTATTCGTTTATCCGCGTATCGAGCCGGTTCCTGCATTGTCGTTTGCAACCCGTGATCTTAAATGCTCGGGCGGGGTTTGCGTTACCGCGAGTCATAATCCTGCACCGTACAACGGTTACAAAGCGTATGGCCCGGATGGTTGTCAGATCACCACGCAGGCGTCCAAGGACATCTCTGACGCAATCATGAAAGTCGATCCGTTCTCCGATGTTCGTTCGATTCCGTTTGATGAGGCTCTTTCTGATGGGATTGTCGCATGGATCGGCGAGGACACGCTGGAGCGTTACATCGAGGCTGTTCTAGACCAGTCGGTTGTCCTTGACGACGACTCTGAGAGCAAGGCGGCGTTAAAGCTGGTTTACACACCTCTTAATGGCGCGGGAATCGAATGTGTTAGCAAGATTCTTGATCGAGTTGGCATCACGGATGTCACTGTTGTTCCTGAGCAGGCTGAGCCGGACGGAGATTTCCCTACGTGCCCGTATCCGAATCCTGAGATTCGAGAAGCGCTTGAACATGGCATTCAGCTTTGCGAACAGGTTAAACCTGATTTGCTTCTTGCGACTGATCCCGACGCAGATCGCGTAGGTACAGCCGTTAAAGACGGCGATGAGTATGTATTGCTTACCGGTAATGAAATGGGCGTTCTGCTGCTTGACTATATCGCACGCGTCAAACAAGCGAAGGGCGAGAGCCTGACAGATAAGTTTGCGGTTTCCACCATCGTTTCATCGGCGATGATCGATGCTCTGGCAGATGAGTACGGTTTCGCCATCAAGCGCGTGCTAACGGGTTTCAAGTACATTGGTGAATTTATCGGACAGCTTGAGCAGGCAAACCAGGCTGATCGCTTCATGTTCGGCTTCGAAGAGAGCTACGGGTATCTGAACGGTACTCATGTTCGCGACAAGGACGCTGTTGATGCGTCGATGTTGATTTGCGAAATGACGCAATATTACAAGCAGCATGGTATGAATCTTGCGCAAGCGATGCGCGCTCTGTACGAGAAGCATGGCTTCTATCAGAATAAGACCGTCTCATATTCGTATCCCGGTGCTGATGGTCATGAGCGCATGGATGCGATTATGGGGGCGTTGCGCACGGTTTCTCTTGCCAATATCGCTGGTATTGAAGTGTCTGGCGTTGTTGATTACTTGCAAGGAATTGACGGTCTTCCTGCTGCGAATGTGATTGAGTTCCGTTTGGATAATGGCGACAAGGTGATTGTTCGTCCGAGCGGTACCGAGCCGAAGATCAAAGCTTATCTGTTCGCCCGTGGAGCAACGTTGGAAGCGGCGAATGAAGCTGTTGGAAAGTACGAAGCGGCTATCGAAAAGCTGTTGGGTTAATACCGACGTAGTGATGGCTTGAATCTCATAGTCAAGCAAACGTCAACATAAAATTGAACGTTAGACAAGAAGCTCGCTTGGGTGAACATGAAGAGCCCTGGCGAGCTTCTCTATTGTTTGAAGTCGCGGGCTGGATCCACCGGTTTCGATGCGATAGATGGAGCTTGCTCTCAAGCCGGTCAGTCGCCCAAGTTCATTACGTGAAAGCCCTTGCTCTTTGCGAAGTTGAGCAACATTGAGTCCCAGAGTTTCATTTAAGCTGATCGGCATGTTGGGGCCAAGGCCCATCAAAGAGAGGCCAGGGTCATTCGCGTCTATCTTGAATTCCGTTTCGGGCATAAGAAAACGCTACTCGAAAAGCGCAGTGACGAGTGGAGTGAACGACTGAAAATCGGTGACTTCTGAAGTCGTATATCTTAAATGATACAGGTGCGCAAATCGGTGCTGGCGCAGGGTGTTTAAAGGGGAAAAGGACCGATATGGCGTCGGATCGACGCTGGTGCATGAAGTCCGAATCTAGAAAGGGCTGGGAAGAAAACACCAACGGCCGACGAGAGATGCCCGATTAAAAGGCACCAATCTGGGGGCGAGTTGGGCAGTAACGTTTCCAAATGGTGACGAAATCGATCGAGGTGTGCGTCATAAAGGGGCTTGACATGCCTTTTTTATGTCGCAAGGGCGTAGATGGTAGAATTTTAAGGTCATCTTCGAATCCGAGGAGGCCAGATGGCATCGAGGAACGATCGAAACCAGCGCCCCAGTGCGCGTCAAAATACCAGTGCAGCGGCAAGGCCGTCGCGCGATGGACGTAAAGCTCCCCAGCAAAACAAAGCATCCCGCAATGTAGCCCCGACGCACAATCCCGGGGATTATTCGAGCTACTCTCGCTCGTCTTACGGAACGAGACCCGAGGGATGGGACGGCGCTCAAACGCCAAGGCCTCAGTCGGGAGCGTATCGTTCTGCCTACACACCTGATGCAAATTATCGTGGAAGCAGCGCAGCAGCGCAGTACTCGCGCAATGCGGCTCAATACCGCGCAAGCAAGAAGCGCGGCCGCGGAAAGAAAATCGCCATCGGCGTCGTATCAGCCCTGGTCGTGGTGCTTATCGGTGTGGGTGTCGCTCTGGCAACCTACGTGAACGGCATCAACAAGGAATTGCAGGGCGGCAAAACAAGTGAAGAGCTTAAGGCAATCGATCAGGAGCTCACTCGCACCACCACGTTCACTAAACCTTTTTATGTCATGCTTATCGGTTCTGACGCGCGTGAGGGCGACGACGAGATGGGTCAGCGTTCTGATACCAACATCGTTGCTCGTGTGGACCCGTCAACCAACACTGTCACGATGGTCTCCATTCCCCGTGACACCATGACCGAAATCGACGGCGTTGGCACTGCTAAGTTCAACGCTGCGTACTTCTACGACGGCGCGGCGGGTGTTATCCGTGAGGCAAAGCAACTTACGGGTATTTCCGTCTCTCATTACGCCGAGATCAACTTCGAGGGCTTGACTGCGTTGGTTGATGCGGTTGGCGGTGTGGATGTTGTTGTTGACGAGCGTATTGACGACACCGACGCCGATAACACCACCGACTTCCCTGAGAACCCGCGCATCATCATCGAGGCGGGCGAACAGCATCTTAACGGCGAGCAGGCATTGGTGTTCGCGCGCAGTCGCGCTTACACTGACGGTGATTTCACCCGTGTCGCAAACCAGCGCAAGCTTATTCAGGCAATCGTCGACAAAGTCATGTCTATGTCGCCGACTGACATCCCGAGCGTGGTAAGCGCTGCTGCCAAGTGCGTGACAACCGACCTAACGGTTTCCGATTTGGTGAACCTGGCGCTGCAAATGCGCGACGGCGGCGAGATGACCATTTATTCGGCGACCATCCCCTCGGCAACGCAGATGGTAGGCGGCGTCTCGTATGTAATCGCTGACAAAGCGAATACGAAGGAACTGATGAAGGTCGTTGATTCCGGCGGCGATCCTACTTCAGTTAGCAACGGATACCTTGCCAGCTATTAGTCGAATTTGAAATTCACTGCGCAGCTGGCGTAGAGACTGGAACGGCCTCCGACGATGATCGTCGGAGGCCGTTCTGTTTGAGTGGGGTTATGTTGCTGAGGGGCCTGGATACTGCAAGTGCTACCCAGGCGTATTCGCAGGCAATGAAAAAGTGCGTCAGCGCTTTACCGGCGATCGAATGCAGTTAAGCGCTGATTGCGGAAGTTTATTTCGTAGCGTAACCGTCGGGATTGGTGGACTGCCAACGCCAGCTGTCCTGGCACATGCGATCGAGGTCGTATTCGGCAACCCAGCCAAGCTCGGTGCGGGCTTTGTCGCATGCTGCGTAGTTCACAGCGATGTCGCCAGCGCGACGAGGCTTGATCTCGTAGGGGATCTCCTTGCCGCAGGCCTTGGAGAACGCGCGGACAACGTCGAGAACGCTGGAACCCGTGCCAGTGCCCAGATTGAAGATGCCAACGCCGTGACGGCTGCCATCCGCATCGGCGGCACCCTGGATGGAGCCAAGACCGATGGCCTCGCCGGTGCCGACTTTGCCGCCCATCCAATCAAGCGCGGCAACGTGGCCGCGGGCAAGATCGACAACGTGGATGTAGTCACGAACACCGGTTCCGTCGGGAGTGTCATAATCGTCGCCGAACACGCCGACGCAAGCAAGCTTGCCGACGGCAACCTGCGCGACATATGGAAGCAGGTTGTTGGGGATGCCCTTCGGGTCTTCGCCGATCAGACCGCTTTCGTGGGCGCCGATGGGGTTGAAGTAGCGAAGAAGAACGACGTTCCATTCGTCGTCGCCGATGTAAAGGTCGGTCAGGATTTGCTCAAGCATGCTCTTGGTCTGACCGTACGGGTTGGTTGCGTTGTGCTTCGGGCAATCCTCGGTGATGGGGACGAACTCGGGCTCGCCGTATACCGTAGCGGAGCTGGAGAACACGATGTTCTTGCAGCCATGCTCGCGAGCGACATCGCACAGCACCAAGGTGCCTGCGATGTTGTTCCAGTAATACTCGAGCGGTTTCTGCACGCTTTCGCCAACGGCCTTGAAGCCTGCGAAGTGAATGATGACATCGATGTCGTTCTCGTCGAACGCTTTGGTCATAGCGTCGCGATCGAGGATGTTTGCCTCGATGAAGCGCAGGCGATCGCCCTGAACGCCAGTGATGGTGCGGACGCGATCAAGCGCGACTTCGCTTGAGTTGCTGAGATCGTCGTAAACAACAACGTTGTAGCCCTTGTTCAGAAGCTCGACGACGGTATGGCTGCCAATGAAGCCTGCGCCGCCGGTAACCAGCACACAGATTTCCTGAGGGGCTTTCGCCAAAGATTTGTTGGACATAATTCCTCTTTCGTTTGATTCGAATCGGCTTTTGTCGGCAATTCGATGAGATCACCGTAATGGTATCAGCTATCAGGCGATGGGGGTGCATTTAAATGATTGTTATGAATGCTTCGCGAAAAGCTCCAACGAATTTTTGCCAATTTCTTGCAAAACCCCAGCACCTTTTCGCTCTAATACTACTTGAGCTGCTATTTCAAGCGCTTTGCGTACATCTTGATAGGAAAGGTCGACTCGAGGCTCGCCGGTTGTTGGATCGGGCGTCGCACCTTCGTTGGTTGGCGGATAATCGGTTTCCAGGAGCAGTTGCTTTGCAGGTATGACCTTGATGTATTCGCGCCCACGGCGCGAGTTGGCCATGAAAGGACCTACCGAGAAATAGCAACCGCTTTTGATTGCCCTATGGAGCTCGTCATTCGACCCCGAGAACCAGTGGAAAATACAGGAGCATGAGGTCAGTGAGCCGCTTGCTTCGAGCATATCCAACACCGCATCGGCGGATTTTATCGCGTGAAGGGAAATCAGCTTCCCACCTTGTTTGCCGCACGCTTCAAGAATTGTGCGAAGAGTCACTCGTTGGGTTTCGGCGGTTTCGATTTTTTTCTTACCGAAGTCGAGTCCGATTTCGCCGACGAAGTTCGTTGAATCAAGGCTCGAGAGAAGCTGTTCGACTTGCGCATCCGCATCGGCGATGTACCACGGATGCAGGCCGATGCCCAGGTGGATGTTGCTGAATCCCGCAAGCAGCTCGCGTGCTTGCCGAAAGCTTGCGGGTGTGACGGTATTCGCGAAGACATGGGCGCCATCTTGCGCGGCGTCGCGCGCGAACGATCGGGGGTCGTGCGCAAAGTCAAGGTGGCAGTGCATGTCGTGAAGTGCCGGCATGCGCGTTTTCAAAGTGGGTGCGGAGCCGGCATTGAAATTGGGCTGTTCGCCTTCTCGACGCGTCATATTGCTATTGAAGGTTGGAATCGAGGGCTTTGAAACCGCCGCGGATGAAAGTCGTTGCGAATAAAACGCGCTCGCGGATTTCTTCATCGGAGGCGTGGTCGTACAGAAGACGTGTAAACAGGGCGAGCGATATGCTGGTGAGCCATGCGATTGCGAACTCGTCGGTTTCGGGTTTCTTGGAGGTCAAGCTGGTGCCAGAGCCGATGCAGTCGCGGAAAAAGTTGTCGATAAGAGCAGAGATTTCCGTGCGCTTTTCGACCACGAGAGGGTGCTCACGGTTCATGGCGAGGGCTGCGACGTTATCCCTTCTCCCATTGACGAGCTTTACGATTTTGTCAACGATGGTGGCGTTTACTTCCTCCTCGGTGATTTCCCCTTGTAGAAGCTGGAATTCAGCTGGGAGGACTTTCTCGATGATGGAAATGATTTCATCGATTACGGGCGTGACCACTGCGGAAAAAAGGTCTTCCTTGCTATCGAAAAAGAAGTACAGTGCGCCTGTTGTTACGTCTGCGTTCCCGCAGATGACTCGCAGAGAGGCTTTATCGTAAAGGACGCGAGAAAACTCTGCAGCAGCGGAGGCGACAAGATTCGCCTTTGTGACTTCACTTGATGTTCCCGGTCGTCGTGTCATAGTTGGCTGCACCTCGCTCCAATTAGGTAACAATGGAACGCTTGTGGTGGATTTAGGTGGCTGACTGCGCCAGAGAGTCGGTGTCGAAACCATTTCGATTAAAACGTAGCCGCTTTGTAATATTGTACTGCAGAACGCCTGTTGAGGAAAACAAAAACATACCCAGTGGATGACTTTCAGGAACATGTAAGCATTGCCTTTGTTTTGATTTGGCAATGTCATGCGCCTTTTCGAGTGAGTGAGCGATCGGAGTCTTGCCGCATGCTTCTGGTAGCTATTTTGCTCGCTACGGCCATCGTTTTCGCAATGGGCGAATGGACGCATTCGGGGTTTTGGCAATAATTCAACGCTGTTCAGGCAAAAGCCATTACAATACAGAAGGATATGTATCGATTATCAATTGTGGATCCAACATGGCGCAGTCATTCGCGCCATGTTTTTTTGAACAAAGGGGACTCGGTGAGCGAATCCAATAACGACATCATGGTAAGCATCCAGCATCTTTCCAAATCCTTCGGCGACACCCAGGTTTTGCGAGATGTGAACATCGATGTCAAGAAGGGCGAGGTAGTTGTCGTCTTGGGCCCCTCGGGCTCGGGCAAGTCTACGATGCTGCGCTGCATCAACCTTCTTGAAAAGCCGACGGGTGGTCACATCTTCATCGAGGGCGAGGAGATCACCGGTCCGTCTACCAACGTCGACAAGCTTCGCGAGCATGTTGGCATGGTATTTCAGCAGTTCAACCTTTTCCCTCACCTCAGCGCGAAAAAGAACGTCATGCTTGCGCAGCGCAAGGTTCTCAAGCGTTCTGCAGAGGAAGCCGAGGCCATTGCCATCAAGCAGCTTGAGCGCGTTGGCCTTGCCAATCGCGCCGACTTCCTTCCCGGCCAGCTTTCGGGTGGTCAGCAACAGCGCGTTGCCATCGCCCGCGCTTTGGCGATGGATCCCCACGTCATGTTGTTCGACGAGGCTACGTCTGCTCTTGACCCCGAGTTGGTTCGCGGCGTTCTGGATGTTATGCGCGAGCTCGCGGAAGGCGGCATGACCATGGTCGTCGTCACGCACGAGATGGGCTTTGCCCGTGAAGTCGCTGACCGCGTCATCTTCATGGAGAACGGCGTGATCGTCGAAGAGGGCAGCCCTGCCGAGGTGTTCGACAACCCGAAGTCAACCCGTACCAAGGACTTCATTGGCCATATCAAGTAAACTGCAGGTTTGATCTCGCTGAGGGCTGATCGTCCTCATGGCTTACCCTTAAGGCTTATATGCGTTACTCAATTAATTGACGCTGTGCTTTCGAGCATGGCGTCAGTTCTTTTTCGGAAGGGTTTTCAGCAGAGCCCAGGCGCGTTGCTTGCCGTCGGGAGTGCTGATCATTTGCTCGAAGTTTTCGAAGGCAACGCCGCTGCGTCCCATCAAACGCAGGGGCGCGTTGGCGGTGATGGATACGCGGTAGGCTTGCGAAAGAACAGCGTAGGATTGCGCATCGGCGGTAATGAAGATCACAGGGTCGAGCCCTTCGATCAAGGTGCGCACGGCATCGGGGTCGAGGCTGGTGCCGTCAACTGAGATTGCGGCGAAGCAGCAAGCGCCCTTTCCGTAGCCCAATGCGGCAAGAGAGTTGTCCACGGCGGTGAATGCGGCATCGGTTGGATGGTTTTGCGATAGATAGAGAGCGTATCCGCCGCCGGTTCCCTGAATGAAATCTGAGAACAAATCGATGGTTTCACGAAGCGGCGCGCCGAAAATGTTACCGCTTGGCATGATTTTCACATTCTTTCGAGTTGAATTGGACTATGCTCAACGCAAGCAGAAGAGCTTACGCAATCATAGCAAGCTCGGTGATTGATAGGAGTTGGAAAATGTGCACTAATGGAGTAAACACTGGCCAGTTCGAGCAGATGATCGACATGATTGACGACCATATCAAGGTGGAGCGCCGTTGGGCTCACAACATGGGCCACGAAGCCGAGGACGCTGGCTTTCCGACCGTCGGCGAGAAGCTGCATCAGGTTATGGCTCAGCTTGACGCCGTCCGTGCTTTGCTGAGCGACGCTAAGGATGCGCTTGAAGAGGATGCGGAATCCGCAGCGAACGTTCAGGTCAACCTCGTCTAAGAGCCTGCCATGAAGAACGATTTGATGCGTTTCTCGGTTGCCATGCCCGAGGACCTCTTGATGAGGTTCGACAAACTTGTTGCACGTCGCGGTTTGGCCAAGAACCGCAGCGAGGTTGTGCGCGATTTGGTTCGCGATGCCTTGGACGCCGACGAGTGCGGCATTCCGGGAACCGACGTCATGGCCACGCTTACCATCGTGTACAACCATCACGAGTCTGACGTTCAAGACAAGCTCACGGTCATACAGCATTCGTATTTGCAGATGGTGGTGTCGACGACTCACGTTCACATGGACGGTGATAGCTGCCTTGAGGTGATGATCCTTAAAGGCGAGGCATCCGAAGTTCAAGATTTCGCCAATTTGGTCTTCGGCGTCAAAGGCGTGAAGAACGGCGGTTTGGTTACCACCGCGATTGAGCATTCCGACCATGAGGATGGCATCGAGCACGGTTATGATCATGGGCATGTCCACGATCATGGAGATGGCCTCGCCCACTCTCACGATCATGTTCACACGCATGACCGATCCTATGCGAAGCCAACTCACACACCCCTTGCATAATTGAGTGAAAACCGGTGAATCGCTGTTGGATTCCCGGCATGAAAGGAAGTGGAAATGGATACGCAGGTATTGCTCGGCCACGGTTCGGGCGGCACCATGATGAAGCGCATCATCGACGAGGTTTTTTTTGCCGCATATGCAGGTGAAGAGCTGATGCGTGGTGACGATGCAGCGGCATTGCCCGGTCCGAAAGAAGGCGAGCGCCTTGCGTTCAGCACGGATAGCTTTGTCGTCACTCCTCATTTCTTCCCTGGCGGCAACATCGGCAAGCTGGCCATTTGCGGCACAGTGAACGACGTCGCAACCTCGGGTGCTGTTCCGAAGTATCTGAGCTGCGGATTCGTTCTTGAAGAGGGCTACCCGATCGAGGACTTGAAAAAGATTTGCCAGACCATGGCGGAAACCGCAAAGGAAGCTGGTGTGCACCTGGTCACGGGTGACACCAAGGTCGTTAACCGGGGTCACGGCGACGGCGTCTTCATCAACACCTCGGGCGTGGGTTTCATTCCCGAGGGCGTGGATCTGTCGGGGGCGCACTGCAAGCCTGGCGATAAAATCCTGGTCACGGGCACGCTTGGCGACCATGGCATTACCATCATGAGCTGCCGTGAGTCGCTTTCGTTCGCGGCGCCGGTTGAAAGCGACGCCGCCCCGCTCAACCACCTCATTGCTGAGGTTCTTGCGGCGGCCCCTGATACACGATGCTTCCGCGATCCCACGCGCGGTGGCTTGGCATCGACTTTGAACGAGCTGGCCGAGCAGTCGCAGGTTGACATGCTTGTCAAGGAAGCGGACGTTCCCGTGAAAGACGCTGTTCTGGGCGCATGCGATATGCTTGGCTACGACGTCATGCAGGTTGCCAACGAAGGCAAGATGGTTTGCGTCGTGCCCGCCGATCAGGCCGAGGCGGCTCTTGCAGCCATGCACGCCAACAAGTACGGCGTCGACGCCGCCATTGTCGGTGAGGTTGCCGAGATGGTTCCCGAGCGCGGTCCGAAGGTGTACCTGGAAACGCCGCTTGGCAGTAAGCGAATTCTGGACATGCTGGTCGGAGAACAGCTTCCGCGCATCTGCTAATCGAGTCGCGACTGGATATTGTCGTTTTGCACAGCGTCTTCCACCTGCGCCGTTACCTAACCGTAGGCTACGGTCACAGGTTAATCGCCCTGAACGCTTGACGCATATCCGTTACATGGTATCTTGCGCCTAGGGAAAACAAGGAATGCGTCGTGCGGCGGGGGTGCCGCATACCGCGATTTTCGATGCTGACGAGACGTCGGATCGCGTAGACGCTTACGAAGATCCGTGATGGCGAGAGGAGCGATCATGTCCCACCCGATTATCAACGCCGACGATTGCGTCGGTTGCGGCATCTGCGCTGATGCCTGCCCGCAGGAGGTCATTGAGATTTCCGGCGGTACCGCGGAAGTCGTCAACGAGGAGTCCTGCATCGCATGCGGCGACTGCCTTGAGGAGTGCCCCATGGGCGCTATCGAAGACGTTGTGGAAGACTAAACGGTCAACCACCGCTTCAAGCGTGAACAGAAAGAAGAGCCAGCAGCTTCGGTGCTGCTGGCTCTTCGTGTTTGAGGGGTTGGTGATGCGGTGTCTTCCGCAAGAGAAGAGGTGCCGACCTGCGTCGGCACCTCGTAGCGCGTTTTCTTCCTGTATTTGGTTTCCCTTACTTCTCCTTTTTGTCCTTCACGAGGAACACGACCATGAGCGTCTGGACGGCAAGCAGGACGCCGATGACCAGGAATGCTACGTGGTAGCCTGCGAAGGTGACCTGTGCGGCGCTGACAGCGGTCTCTGCGGCGGCCGCGTTGCTGGCGAACACGCTGGAAACAGCGGTCGAAATGGAGATCAGCAACGCAACGCCGAATGCGGCAGCGACTTGGTTCACGGTGCCGGAAACGCTCTGTGAATCAGGGACATCGTCGTTGTCCAGTGCGTTAACGCCCCATGTGTTGATGGGGTTGGAAGCCAGGCAGAAGCCAAGGTTGTACACGGCATACACAAGGCAGACCAACGAGATTTTGCTGTCCGCCTTGAGCACCGCCAGAATTCCTGCGGTGATTAGCAGGATGGCGGAAGCGAGCAGCATGGGTTTACGGGCGCCCATCAGGTCGTACAGTCGACCGCCGATCAGACTGGCGATTGCTGCCAAAATCGCACCGGGCAAAAGCGTAAGGCCCGACACCGTGGCTGGGTGTCCCAGCACTCCTTGAATGTAGAGCGGCAGGATGGTTTCGAGACCGACCAAAATCGCCTGAGCAATCAGCACGTAGATCACTGCAAGGCGATAGCGGAAAACGTTAAGAATGCGGAGGTTGAGCATGGGGTCGTCAAGAGACAGCTGGCGCTTGCAGTACACGGCCATAACGGCAATGCCGATGACGACCATCGCGGCAGTGAACAGGTGATTCTGGGTAGAGCTGAATGTCGAGATGCCGTACAGAAGGCTGAACAGGCCGATGGTTGACAGGACGACCGACGCCGCATCGAATTTCGAGCGGCGGATCTTGTCGTAGTTGGGCAGCACGAAGAACGCAAGGACGATGGTTGCGACGGCGAGCGCGGCGACAAGAACGAATATGATGCGCCAACCAACGTGGTCAACCAAAATGCCCGAAAGCACCGGTCCGATTGCAGGCGCCACGCCAATGATCAACCCGACCAGACCCATTGCCATCCCGCGACTTTCCTTGGGGAATACCAGAAGAATGACGCTGAACACCATGGTCATCATGTAGCCGGTTGCTGCAGCTTGCATGATGCGGCCAAGAAGGATGACGGCGAAAACGGGTGCCACCGCAGCGGTCATGCTGCCGGCAGCGAACAGCGCCATGCCGAACAGGAACAGCTGACGTGTGGTGAAGCGGCCCATCAGGTAGGCGGCAAGCGGAACGACGATGGCCTCGGTCATGCAGTATGCCGAGGTGAGCCACTGAACGGTTGCCTGGTCGACGCTCATGGTGGCCATGATGGTCGGTAGAGCCGGCGTCATGAGGGTTAGATTCAGATAAGTGAGGAAGGCGCCGGACAGAAGCACGGCGACCATCGCGATGTCGTTTTTGGAAAGCTTCAAAGACATACGAGAACACTCCTTGCCATGTCTATTGGATCTCGCTTGGTTTGGCGCGAGGAAACGTTGGACACAAACTTCTACAGCCTATCAGACAAGGGTATTTTCGTGCTTGATATCGGCAAATGCTTGTATATCAGCGGAAGTTTCTACGTTTTGACAGTAAAAAAGGCGCCCGAATCAACATATCGAGCGCCTTTGGGAATCGTCGCCCCTTTAATTATCGTAAGAAGCAACGGAGTTGATGAACAGCTGGCCGATCTCATCGAGCGACATGCCCTTTTTCAGCACGTAGCCGATTTCCATGGGGTCCTCGTTCTCGATGGGGATGGAAACGACGTCCTTGGCCGAGAAGTCGGTTTGCATCGCAAGCTTCTCGATACGCCTGCGCTCTTCGGGGTCGATGGGCCATGTGTCGACGTGATTATGCACGACTCCATCGGTGATGACGCGACACCATACGGTGTAGGCGTAACTGTCGGCGATGTCCTTCACCAGTTGAGTGGGCGAAACCATGAGGCCGTTCGGCACCGCTATGCCATATGCCGTGCAGGACGTGGCGGGCTTGTCGCTTCGTGCGTTGGCGGAATCGTCGCTAGGGCGGAGCTCCAGATGCACGAACTGGTCAAATGCGAAGAAGGGGTAATCTGCAAGCTCCTCGTGAGAAACGGAACGACGCCCGTGTCTTGCAAGGGGGTGCGAAGGGTTGAACAGGGCGAACAGCGTCGCGGTCATGATTGGATAAAACTGGACGTCGTTGTCGGCAAGCAATTTCGCGATGATCTTGCGGTTACTTGAGCTTATGCCGATCAGTCCGACGTCGGCCTTTTCGGCTGCGACCTTCGAAATGACGTTCGGTGCTCCGCAGAGATCCCAGGTGAAATTATGGCGAGCGCTTTCCGGTTTCGTTGCAAGTTCAACTAAGGCCTCCCAGGCGAAACCGAACGATTGCGATGCAATGCGATAGTTATGCTTGCTGGGGAAGCCGATGACGAAGCGGCGTTCCAGGTCGTCCATGCGATTGACAACGTTCTGGGCGTAATGGAGGAACTCGGTTCCCAGCGGCGTAGGCGTGGCACCCTTGCGGCTGCGCGCCAGAATCGCGAAGCCCGTTGCGTTCTCCATTTGGGAGAGAGCTTCAGAAAGGGTGCTCTGCGAGATGCCGAGTTCACGCGCGGCATCGGTGACCGATCCGGTTTCAGCTGTTTTTAGAAGATAGCGAAGTTGCTGAACGGTGATTCTGTTGTTTGCGGAGCGCATGGTTCCTCCTGATGCATGTGCTTTAGCTGTCTGGTTTATGCCTCGAGCGCACGCGATTTTTCATAGGGTTAATTGATTGTATCGGTGTGTCGTCGCGTGCACTAGACGTAAATCGGGTATTCCGAATAGGAAAAACTTATATAGGCAAACACGATGACATCGATCACAACTAGAAAGACGGCACATGATACTATGCGGGCGTTCGATCAAGACGAACTAGCGAAGAGACAAATCGGAATTACCGAAATAAAGGAGGAGCGATGGGCCGTCCAGCAGTTTTCCCGACGGGAACTACGCTTTACGATCCCAGCAAATGCGATAGCGGCTACACCTTGTTTATGGGTCGCCAGATCGGTGCGATTTTGATCAACATGAACGGCAGGGTCGTTCGCCAGTGGAAAGATTTCATGGGCATGCCCTGCAAGATGATCAAGGGTGGTCATATCCTTGGTAGCCTTGCAGCGCGCGATGCCGCCATTGCTTCGCAGGACTTCGCCGACGTTACCATGATCGACTGGGACGGCAACGTCGAATGGACGTTTAACAAGTACGATCACGTGAACGACCCAGACGGCATCGAGTGGGCCGCTCGCCAGCATCATGACTACCAGATGGAAGGCAACCCAGTTGGCTATCCGGTTCCGGGCCAGGAGGTTACCACCGATTTCGGCAAGATGCTGATCCTCACCCATAAGGACGTGAACAAGCCGAAGATCAGCCCGCATCAATTGCTTGACGACTGCCTTATCGAGATCGACCGTGAGGGCAACATCCTTTGGGAGTGGAGCGTTATCGACCACTTCAACGAATTCGGCTTCACTGAAGAGCAGAAGAACGCGATGTATCGCGACCCCACCATGCGTCCTACCGGCCAAGGCGATCTGTTCCATATCAACTGCGCCAGCTATGTTGGTCCGAATCATTGGTACGACGAGGGCGACGAGCGCTTCAATCCGCAGAACATCATCATGGACTCGCGTGAGTGCAACATCATGTTCATTGTTTCACATGAAACAGGCGAGATTGTCTGGCAGGTTGGCCCCGACTTCACCAAGACGCCCGAGCTGCGCATCTTCGGCACCATCGTCGGTCCGCACCACACTCATATGATTCCGAAGGGTCTTCCAGGCGAGGGCCACATCATGGTCTACGACAACGGCGGTTGGGCAGGTTACGGCGCTCCGAACCAGTTCAGCAAGACCGGTCTTAAGGTCTCCCGTCGTGACGGTTCCCGTGTTGTCGAGTTCGACCCCACTACTCTTGAAATTGTTTGGGAGTGCAAGGGCGAAGAGATCGGCGCAACCGACGCTCCATTCACCACGCATTACTTCTACAGCCCGCTGACTTCCGATGCGCAGCGCCTGCCCAACGGCAATACGTTCATTTGCGAGGGAACCAGCGGCCGTTTCATGGAGTTCACCCCTGACAATGAGTTGGTGTGGGAGTACAACTACCCGCGCCTGGGCTCTGGTCTGATTTATCGCGCATATCGCATTCCGTACGACTGGGTACCCCAGCTGCCTGAACAGGAAGAGGTTGCCATCGAGCGCATTGACAACACCGAGTACGTGCTGCCTGGTGCCGAAAAGTTCGATCTTGAGGCCGAGGGCGTGCAGATTTCTGTTGAGGGTACGCGCGGCTTCGACAAGGGCTTCGCTAATTGCGTAGATACCAAGTAAGATAGGCGCTTAGGGATTTGAGGGTTTGGCGCATGTTGAAGGGGCATGCGCCCGCTATATAAACAAAAAGGAGTGTATAAATGGCTGAAGTGCAAGCCGGGGCTGGAAAGAAGGAGTTCCTGAAGGCCGTCATCGTTTTGGTGATCGCGTTTTCTGGTTGGTTCATTCCCGCCCCTGCGCCTATGACCGAGATCGGCATGAGGTGCGTTACCGTGTTCCTGTCGATGATCGTTGGTTGGTCTCTGACGGGTCGCGCATGGCCCAGCTTGATGGGCATGCTGCTGTTCCCGGCAACGGGCGTTATGACCCTGAAGCAGTTCGTTGCTGCCGGTTGGGGAACTGACACGTTCCTGTTTCTGGTTGTCGCATTCGTTTTGGTTGGCTATCTGAAGGAAACCGGCGTTAGCCAGTTCCTGGCCAACTGGTTGCTTGGCCGCAAAATCCTCGAGGGCCATCCGTGGCGCCTCATCGCGATGATCCTGTTTGCAACGTATCTGATCTGCTCGCTGGTCAACACCTTCGTCGGCATGCTGCTGATGTGGGAGGTTGTCTACGGCATCACGCACGGCATCGGCCAGAAGCCGCATGACAAGTTCCCGTCTATCATGGTTTTCGGCATCGCGATGCAGGGCGCATTCAGCCTTTCTGCAATGCCGTGGGGCGGCAACGCCATCGCCAACCTGGGTGTGTACGCCAACATCATGGGCGCGCCTGCTGACATGATCCAGTACGTGCTGTTCATGCTTCCGTTTGGCGTTCTTGAAATCATGGTTTACATCGCGCTGGCCAAGTTCATCTTCCGTCTGGACGTCACGCCTCTTAAGGAGTACAAGCTTGATATGAGCAGCCAGGGAGAGCTTGCTCACGAACTGAAGACCGCTTTGATTATGCTGGCTGTGTTCGTTGTTATGCTGCTTGCCCCTTCGTTCATCCCCAAGGGCTCCGAGCTGGCCACGTTCTATAACAACTTTGGCTCTACGGGCATCGCCATCCTGTACTTCATCATCATCACGTTGATGTACTACAAGGAAAAGCCGGTTGTGAACTTCGCCGACCTTGCCACGAAGAACGTTCCTTGGAACATGCTCATGATGGTTGCGGTCATCCTGGCCATTGGCGGCTGCCTGATCAACGAGAAGACCGGCATCGCTGCCTTCCTTTCCCAGAACGTCGTTCCTGCACTCACCAGCGTTCCTAGCAGCATGTTCTTGCTGATCGTTATCGCTGTGGTTGTCCTGCTGACCAACTTCCTGATCAACATGGTTGTTGTCGCGATGTTCCTGCCGGTTATCATCCCGATTTGCGCTGGCATGGGTCTTTCGCCCGAGCTGGTTTCCTTCGGCATCATGCTGGCTTCGGTCAACGCAATCCTCACCCCCGCAGGCTGCGCGGCGAGTTCGCTGCTGTTCCCCAACAAGGAATGGATCAGCGCCAAGGAGATATATCAGTACGGCGTTCCGACTGTTCTGGTCAACACGGTGCTCATCGTTCTTTGGTGCTTGGTATTCCCGCTGTAACGGTTGAGACTTGATTAGGGTTCTAGCCGATAGGTTTCGGTTGGAATCGCGAAAAGAACCCTCCCTTCCTCGCCCCTGGCTCGTTAGAGCTGGGGGCGAATTTTTGTTGGGAGGGAGATAGGTTTGCGTTGGATAAGGTGAAGTCCGCGCTGGGATGGCGCAGGCTTGCTGTTGGTTCGATCGTGTTTGCGGTTGGGTTCGCGAAAGGTGTACGGGGACTAGTCTAAGTAGGCGTGCTCTTTCATCCAGGCGACAAGCTCAAGAAGCGCGGGGCTTTTATCGCCCGGCCTGTGGCCTACATAAGCAGTTCCTATCACGGGTTCAGCAAAGCTGTGCACGGCCATGTCGTTGCGGAAGCTGCATGGACTGTTAGTTTCGAAACGGGATTTGATGCCCATAACGATTTCATTCGCTTTGAATTTTGAGAGATAGAACTCTTCGTTAGAGAAACAGCTCTTGGTAACAAGTTTAAGGTCGATATCGTAATGCTTCGCGAACTGCTTAAATGCCGCCGTCTGATCGTCGACAAGCGGGCCATCTTGGATTACGGCAACGCAACCGTTTAATTGTTGGGGGTGAACGGAGTCGATGTTTGCGAAAAAGCCGTCCCTTGGCGCCCAAAGTGCTAGTTCTTCTTGAGCGAAAGGGAAATATTCGTAATCGAATCCTTCTCGCCCCTCGACGACATCGAAGCAGTCAATGGCGACAAATCCAAAATCGATGCTGCCTTCTTTGAGCATTTGCGTTGTTAGCTTTAAGTCGTCTGCGACAAGTTGAACAGCGATGTCGGGATGCGATTCGCTGAAAGCATAAAGTTCTCGGTTGAAATAGTCGCATGGTTTTGCCAAGAAGATAGCCTTGTGCACTCGGACGACGTTTTGGTTGCCGGAGTGAAGTTGCTTGAGTTTTGATTTTGCGTCGTCGTAGCTGCCAACGATGGAAGTTGCATACTCCAGGAACAATTTGCCTTCGGCAGTGAGGGCATTCGATTGACCTCGGTCGATCAGTTTTGCATTGAGGTCTTTCTCGAGTTTGAGGATATGGGACGAGAAAGCTGATTGGGAAATGTTAATGGCGCGGGCTGTTCTACTGAAGCTCAGGGTTTTAGAGAACTCGACGAATTCCCTGATGATTTCGATATCCATGCAATCCTGCCTCAAAGTGTAAGCAAAGGCTATCTCGGAACGAGATTAGTCTATCTGAAAACAAGATATCAAAACCGCAAAAGCAAAAGAAAGCATCATCAAATAGAAGTCTACCCCTTAAAGCGAATCCGAAATAATGACCGACTAGGGAGATTTTGGAATCGTTAATTATAGAGAGGGGAGAAAATGGCAGAAGATAATTCGGGTGCCGGCAAGAAAGAGCTGCTCAAAGCCGTCGTTGTTTTGGCGATCGCTCTTTCAGGCTGGTTCATTCCCGCGTTTCCGCCTATTACCGAGGTCGGAATGAGGTGCATCACTGTATTCCTTTCCATGATCATCGGTTGGTCGCTTTCGCCTCGTGCGTGGCCTAGTTTCATGGGCATGCTGCTTTTCCCGGCAACGGGTGTTATGACGCTGAAGCAGTTTCTGTCGATAGGTTGGGGTTCGGACTCCTTCTTCTTCTTGGTCATTGCTTTTGTTTTGGTCGGCTATTTGAAGGTGACGGGCGTTAGCCAGTTCTTGGCCAACTGGCTGATGAGCCGCAAGTTTATCGAGGGTCATCCGTGGCGTTTGATCTTCATGACGTTGTTCGCTGCGTACCTGATCAGCTCGCTGACGCATACGTACGTTGGCATGCTGCTGATGTGGGAGGTTGTGTACGGTATTGCAAATGGCGTGGGAATGAAGCCGCATGACAAGTTCCCCACTGCGCTGGTTTTCGGTATCGCGATGCAGGGCGCATTTGGCTTGGTTACCATGCCGTGGGGCGGTAATGCGATTGCTAACCTGGGCGTGTATACGAGCATCATGGGCGCGCCTGCCGATATGATCCAGTACGTTGGCTTCATGCTTCCTTTTGGTATTGCTCAGATCCTCGTATATGAGGTGCTATTGAAGTTCGTCTTCCGTTTGGATGTCTCGGCGCTCAAGGATTACAAGCTGAATATCTCGGCCGGCGAGAAGCCTTATGAGCTGAAGCAGGCCCTGGTCATGCTTCTGATCTTCATTGTTTTGCTTCTTGCCCCCTCGCTCATCCCCAAGGGAAGCGCGTTGGCAACGTTCTACAACGGTTACGGCTCCACCGGCATGGCGATCCTGTTCTTCATCATTGTCACCCTGAAGTACCACAACAACAAGCCCGCTATGAATTTTGCCGAGATTGCGTCCAAGGACGTTCCTTGGAACATGATTATGATGGTTGCGGTCATCTTGGCCATTGGTGGTTGCTTGAACAGCGAGAAGACCGGCATTTCCCTGTTCTTGTCGCAGAACGTTATCCCTGCGCTTGCCGGGGTTCCGTCCAGCCTGTTCTTGCTCATCGTCATCGCGGTTGTCGTGTTGTTGACCAACTTCCTGATCAACATGGTCGTTGTCGCGATGTTCCTGCCGGTTATTCTGCCGATGTGCGCTGGATTCGGCTTGTCGCCCGAGCTTGTTGGTTTCGCCATCATGCTGGCTTCGACGAACGCCATTCTTACACCTGCGGGCTGCGTGGCAAGTGTCCTGCTGTTCCCGAATAAGGAATGGATGACAACCAAGGACATCTACAAGTACGGCGTACCGACCGTTCTGGTGAACACGGTGCTGATCGTTGCTTGGTGTTTGATTTGCCCGCTGTAATAGTTCAGCAAGATAGGGATTTCAGCCGATTGATTTCGGTTGGATATATGAAATAACCCTCCCTTCCTCGCCCCTGGCTCGTTAGAGCTGGGGGCGAATTTTTGTTGGGAGGGAGATAGGTTTGCGTTGGATAAGGTGAAGTCCGCGCTGGGATGGCGCAGGCTTGCTGTTGGTTCGATCGTGTTTGCGGTTGGGTTCGCGAAATAACACAGAGAGCCCGTACCACGACGGAACGGACTCTCTGCTGGTTTTTGACTGCGCCGCGTTGGATCTGCGGAAGATTTAGTGGCGATTTTCGGGGGCGTAGGTCATCATCGCATCGATGTACTGACGCTCAATTTCGGTCAGAGTGGTGTCGGCAGGCTTAAGATACCCGATGGTCATGGGTGCGCCGCCTTCGATGGGCACCGAAGCCAACTCTTCGGGGTTGGTTTCTTCAGGAACCAGATCGCACCAGATCATGTAGCCATCCATGCCCGCAAACGAGCTGACGAACTCGCTCAGCGAAAGAACACTGTCCATTTGGATGAGGCCGCCCGCGCGTTCGGCGGTGTACGGAAGTCGCGCTTCGCATTCCGAAGGAGTGCCAACGTAAATGTACTGCGAGAACAGGAACTTCGGATAGATCTTCAGATCGTCGAACGTCACGCTGCTTTTGCCGGCAAGAGGATGATGCGGATTTATCAGGATATGGGGCTTGGCCTCGAACATTTTCTTGAAAACAAGACCGCTATCCGAGAAGACGCGCAGCATGGGCATCTCGTTGTCTTCGGTTAGGTAAAGAACGCCGAAGTCGCGTGCGCCTGAAGAAATGTCTTGAACCAGCTTCGAGAACGGGACGACATCGATAGAGAACTCGTAGCGATCGTTGGGCTGTGCGGCGGACACCATGCCAAGGGCATTGACTGAGAATCGGAAGGGCAACGAAGAGACGGCAAAGTTAATTTTCTTATTCTCGCTGCCGAATCGAGATTCAAGGGCGTCCATCTTTTTGACAACACCGCGGGCGTAGCCTAGGAATTCCTCACCGGTGTCAGTAAGCACCAACGGCTTGCGCTTGCGTGTGAACAGCTCGACACCCGCTTCCGATTCAATTTGCGAGATAGCTTCGGAGATGGTGCCTTGAGAGACGCTCAAGGCATGAGCGGCGCCCGTGATGGAGCCAGCCGAGACAGTTGCAATGAGGTAGCGCAATTGTTGGATCGAGATCTTCACTTTGAAATCCTTACCTAATCGGTGAGTCAAATGGCGACACTCGGTAAACGCAACAATAAGCCTATCGACGTCTGCCGTAAAGCCAATCGATGTCTGGCAGAAATCAAGCAAAAAATGAGTAGAAAATCAAAGAAAGTAAACGGAAAGCAACAAAATCGTAACCGTGATTAAAGTGGGAAAAATCACGCTAGATTTCATTTAAAAGCGTGTTAGTATGAACGCGTTATCTAGGAAAACCGAAAATACAAGAGATATTCGGTAATGTCGAATATTCGGAAAACTAGATAGAAACGACGCGAAAGCGTCCAGAAGAACAACGAAAGGGAGAAGTTAATGGGACGTCCAACAGTTCATCCTACTGGCGTAACGCTCTACAACCCCGAGAAAGCCGCTAGCGGCTACACCCTCTTTGCAGGTCCGGGCGTTGGCACCATCCTTATCGACATGAACGGCAACGTCGTTCGCGTGTGGAAGAACCTCGGCGGCTTCCCGCCCAAGATGCTTCCTGGCGGCCACCTCATCGCCAACAGTGGTTCTCGTGAGGCTCAGTTCGCTTACCAGGACACCCTCGACCTGAAGATGGTTGACTGGGACGGCAACGTCGAGTGGGTCTTCAACAAGAATGAGCAGGTCGTCGATGACGGCGAGCCCTACTGGTGCGCACGACAGCATCACGACTTCCAGGTCACCGGTAACCCCGTCGGCTATTACGCCCCCGGCCAGGACCCCGACCCTAATTTCGACAAGATGCTCATCCTGACGCATCATGACGTGAAGAAGCCGAAGATCAGCCCGCAGAGCCTGCTTGACGATCGCCTGATCGAGATCGACCGCGAGGGCAACCTGCTGTGGGAGTGGAGCGCGGTCGAGCACTTCAACCAGTTCGGCTTCACCGAAGAGCAGAAGAACGCCATGTTCCGCAACCCCAACACGCAGAACGCGGGTCCCGAGGGCCAGGGCGACATCTTCCATATCAACTGCGCCTCCTACCTGGGCCCGAACAAGTGGTTCGACGGCGGCGACGAGCGCTTCAAGCCCGAGAACATCATCATGGACTCCCGTGAGTGCAACATGATGTGGATCATCGACCACGAGTCCGGCGACGTCGTGTGGCAGGTCGGCCCCGACTTCACCAAGACCCCCGAGCTGCGCATCTTCGGCACCATCGTCGGCCCGCACCACACCCATATGATCCCGAAGGGCCTGCCGGGCGAGGGCCACGTCATGGTCTACGACAACGGCGGCTGGGCCGGCTACGGCGCCCCCAACCAGTTCTCCAAGACCGGCGTGAAGGTCACCCGTCGCGACGGTTCGCGCGTCATCGAGTTCGACCCCACCACGCTCGAGATCGTTTGGGAGTGCGATGGCGACAACCACTTCAGCGCCGGCGGCTTCAACTTCAACAGCAACTACTTCTACAGCCCGCTGACCTCCAGCGCTCAGCGTATGCCCAACGGCAACACTGTGATCTGCGAGGGCTGCTCCGCCATCGTCCGTGAGTACACGGCTGAGAAGGAACTGGTTTGGGAGTTCGTGTACCCGCACATCGGCAGCGCTCTGCTGTATCGTGCATACCGTATTCCTTACGAGTGGGTTCCCCAGCTGGAGAAGCCGGTCGAGACTCCGATCGCTCAGCTTGACAACGACACCTTCCGCGTTCCCGGCGCCGCCGACACGAACTATGCGGACAACGTCGTCGAGGTTGAGGGCGTCGTTCTGCCCAAGGGCAGCATGGCTCACTGCGTCGAGAGCCTGGACTAGTTCCACGTTCGACGAAAACGCTCAACTGCAAGGTTGAGAAATGACATGCGAAAGGGTCGCAGTTCACTTTTGAACTGCGACCCTTTTTTGTTTGCTGCGTTGAGCCGATACTTGCATATTGATTGGGTTGGAGAAAAGCCTGCGGACAAGCCGGGAATAGGTCCCACCCCCCCAAGTCGAAAAGTTGCTGGAGGTTATGGGCGATTGCGAGATGAGCGCGCGGCAGATCGCAGAGGCGTTGGGCCTGTCGGACAGAAAGAACGTCCGGCGACTGTATTTAGATCCCGCGTTGGAACTCGGTTTGATTGAGATGACGATCCCCGATAAGCCCACCAGTCGGTTGCAGAAATATCGCCGAGCGGCGAAGTCTTAAAACTTAACGAATGAAATGCGAAAGGGTCGCGGCTTTGAACTGCGACCCTTTCTTGTTTTCGATGCTTGCTTAGCTACTTGGGTTGGCGCGATCGTCTTGCTCTTTGTGCTGTCTGTTACAGCTCATCCTCCCAGCGGCTATTTCGCGGGGGGGGGGTGGCTTTCCTGTACTTCTCAGTAAGCAAGTCGAATAGTGCGTTGGATGCCTGGTTCTCGCAATCAGAGCGCTTAATCAGAAGACTCTGAAGCCTTACTTCTGTATCGATGGGGATGTATGCCATGCTTGATGGAATGCGATTAACCTCGTCGATGTAAGTGACCATCATTCCGAAGCCGCTTTCGATCATTGATGTGATGCTGACGGCACCATCTGTTGTGAACTGGAATTCTTTCCCAGTGATCCCCATCGCTTCAAGAAGCGTCTTTTGATACGAAGCATCTTCATACAGAACGAAGTCATTCAACGGGAGTAGCTTCAAAAGTCCGACGGGAATTCTTTTGCGTTCGCGGACAAGCCGATTGTTTCTGCTGCAGAGTAGATACGGCTTCAAGACACCGGTGATTGGTTTGGCGTTTAAGGAATCGGGGATATCGAACAGCGGATTTCCGTTCTTGTCATATATCTGGTTGAAGTACCCGATGGAGTCCTGGGATTCTGCGATGATCGCTGGAAGCGACTCCACCGATGCGCTTCGGGCAGCGATAGAGACTTCTGGATGAGTGACGACGAAGTCGCTGATTGAGTTCGCAAGGAACATGTTCGTGATGCTGGAAGCATAGAAGTAGACGCTGCCCTTGATGTTCCTCGATTCATTGCGCTCAGCGCAATAGACCGTTAAGTCGTTGTAGTCGGCGAGGATCTTGCGGCATAGTTCGATGACCCCTTCGCCGTTATGGGTCACTTGTAGACCAGAGTGGGACCGTGCAAATACCTCTACGCCGATCTCCGACTCGAATTTCCTGAGCACCCTGCTTACTTGAATGGGGCTGGTGAACAATCGGTCTGCGGCTTTATGGATGGACTTGCTTTCCGCAGCCTTAAGAACGTACTCGATTTCTTCCCGACTCGGCATATTTAACCTTTCTTTACCTCCCTGAACTGGGGTGTAACAGAATCCGTTATAACACGTCAACTTTTGAGCAACATTGTTAGCTATCGGACAACTTAGTAGCTCCATAAAATTCATTGATAACGAAGCATGTAGCGCTAAAGCAGCTCGTTGAAGTCAATTGACACCTGGGGAAAGGGAGGGAGAGACCCGAAACTCGGAAGCGAAAGCAATGCGCAGTAGCTGACGAGAGAGGTACAAGGTCTTATCTCCAGTTATTTGCAATCGGAAATGGGGGTGTTGTTCTACATGAGTGATATTGCTTCTTCAAGTAGCGCAAAGATGAACAAGAATTTTGTCTTTTACGCTAAGTTCGCAGTTTACCTGCTGATCACCTTTGGTTTTGGATTCCTGCCGCCTTTTGGCGACATCACACCGTTAGGCATGCACGTACTTGGAATTTTCCTTGGCACCATTTTCGGATGGATCATGTTCGAGATGGCTTGGCCGAGTTTCGTGGCTTTGTTGGGTTTGGCCTGGGTTGGTTACGGAACGATCTCGGGCAACGTGGGAACCGGCTTTTCCTACTACATGATCCCGCTGATGTTCGTCTGCTACATCACTTGCGGCATCTTCGTCGATTCGAAAGCAGCGCACTTTATTGCCGAATGGATTATCTCGAGAAAGATCTGCGCCGGCAGGCCCGAGGTTATCGTTGGATCAATCTTTGTCGTTGCTCTTGTCATCGGTCTGTGCAACACCGGCTTTGCAGGAATCTTCATTGTCTGGAGCTTCATATATGCATTAGCCGACGCGATGGGTTACGACAGAAAAGAAGGCTGGGTTCAGTATCTCGCCTGCGCAATCTGCGTAATCGTTATCCAGGGTGGCCAGTGCTTCCCGTTCTACACCGGCGCAATCGTGTACAACGCGATCTTCATCAACGGCACCGGCCTGCAATTGCCCTTCATCGGCTTCTGCGTCGTCAATATCGCAATTGACATCGTTTTGGCCGCAGTTCTTTACCTGATTTGCATCTTTGGTATCCGTCCCGATTTCACGCAGTTCCGTGAGCGTTGCATGAGCGGTTGCGATGTCTTCGCCGACTACCGCGGCAAAAAGATGGACTTTGACCAGAAGGTCGGCTTCATTTTTCTGATCGCCTTCATCGTTCTGCTTGCTGCGCCCAACCTGGTTCCGAAGGACACCGCCATCTATGCGCTGCTGAACAGCTTCGGCGGAGTTCTGGGAACGTCCATGATCCTGTCTGTTCTTGCAGCTTTGATCAGAAGGAAAGACGGCACCGCCTTCTTCGATATCGCTAAGGCCAGCCAAAAGCACATTTCTTGGTCGGTTATGTGGCTGATCATCGCGGTTATTCCTCTGGCTAACGCTTTCGGTGCTACCGAGTGCGGCATTCTGACCACGATCACCGGCGCTTTGGAGCCCTTGGTCGGCAACATGAACCCGTTGATTTTCGCAGTGTTCTGCATGTTGATCGTTGGTGTCTCAACGCAGGTCATTACCAACCTGGTTCTGGCAATTGTGTTCGTCCCCGTCTTCTGCGGCATGGCAATCAACATGGGCGGCAACCCCTACCTGGTTTACATCCTGATGTACTGGGCGCTGAACTTGGCATTCACCACCCCGGCAGCATCGATGAACGCGGTCATTATGCACGGCAATGAGAACGTTAAGCCGAAGTGGGCGTACGGCACTGGTTTGATCATCCTGATCGCTGGCTCGATCGTCACGGTTGCCGTCGGTGCTCCGCTCGTATCGATCTTCATGCCCTTCTAACAACACGATTGGGCTAGCCCTGCTGGCCCAATCAAAACACAACCGCCTAGATCTGCTGAAAGGCGAGTTGGTTATCGAGTTTGATTCGTTGGAAACGAGGAGGTCCATCCGAAATGAGCATGAGGTACTTGCTTGACCACTTTGCTTGTTTGTTCGGTAGCGCGGGTGCTTGTTGGCTGCCTCCTCGTTACGACTTCCACGCCGTTCTGCTTGAATGCGAGAGCCGGCACCGCGCTTAGAAGCGCATTTCATCAGTTTGGTTTCAGTAGCTTTGGCTATCGAAATAGTTCGTCGAAAGATTGAATGAAGGAGAGAGTCATGAAAAACAAAGTGCTCGTATTGGGCGTCGACGGTCTTGATCCGCGACTCACCAAGAAATTCATGGACAAGGGTGTCATGCCCAACTTCGAGAAGTTCAAGAAGATGGGCTCTGCTCGCGAGGACATGGTAATGCTCGGCGCAATGCCGACCATCACCCCTCCGATGTGGACCACTCTGGCAACCGGCGCATATGTCGGCACCCATGGCATTACCGACTTCTGGAATCCGCATCCCACGAAGCTCGACACCCTGGTTTATTCGTTCGATTCCCGCAACTGCAAGGCCGAGCCGCTGTGGAATGTCTTCGCCGAGAATGGTCAGAAGACCCTTGTTTGGCACTGGCCCGGTTCCTCTTGGCCTCCCACCAGCGACAGCCCGAACCTGCATGTCGTTGACGGCACCCAGCCCAGTAACATCAACGTTGCAGTCGGCACTGTCGAGTGGGGCCAGTGGATTGTCGCTTCCGCTGCTGTTCATGACGCAAAGGTCTTCGAGACGAAGGACGACGGTTCTGGCGTTGGTTGCGTCCTGACTGACATCGACGTTGCCGACGAGAGCGCTGGCTCTGCTGGCGCCAAGGCTCTTGACCAGTCGCTCAACGCCAAGGTGCTTGTCAATATGGTTATGAACGAGCATGAGGGCGAGTGCGCGGGCGCTGCTAAGCCGGCTCTGTACGACGCTCTGACCACGGTTCCTTTGACTGACGCCAAGGGTTGGCCCGAGGCTCCCGAAGGCGCCAAGGAATTCATGATCCCGGTTTCTGGTGGCATGGCTCGCCGTCCCGTTCTGGTCATCCCCAACGAGGATGGGAAGTTCACCAAGGTCGCTATCTACAAGTCCAAGAAAGAGGCCGAGCCTCTGGTCGTTCTGGACGAGGTTGGCGTCGTCGTCAACGACATCTATGACGTGACCAGCAAGAACGGCAAGATCTACGACGTCGTTCGCCAGGCAATCCTCGTCAGGATTGAAGAGGACGGTTCCGAGGTTGAGGTTTGGTACGGCAACGCCATGGAGCCTAACAACGACACTCTCTTCCATCCGCATTCCCTGCTCCAGCAGTGCCGCGAGAACGTCGGCGAGTTCCGTTCCGTCGCTCTGGTTTCCGGCACCTCTCCCAGGGCTGGCAAGAGCATCGCTACGCCGCTGTGGGCCGCTTACACCGAGTGGCAGGCAGAGTGCATCAATGCCCTGATCAAGGAAAACGATTACGATGTCGTCTTCTCTCATGTCCACAACGTCGACTCCGGCGGACACAACTTCTGGGAAGCCGCAAAGCAGCGCCCCTGGATCGCTCCGTACGATGAGAACGGCCTGCATGAGGTCATGGAGGACTACTACATCGACACCGACAAGTACCTCGGTCGCTTCATGCACCTCCTGGACGAGGGTTGGGACATCATCCTTACCTCCGACCACGGCTTGCTTTGCGCCGCAGAGGACGAGCCCGCAGTTCCCGTTGGCGACCCGTTCGGCATCAACATCAAGGTCATGCAGGAGCTTGGCTACACCGTCATGAAGAAGGACGAGAACGGCAACGACCTGCGCGAGATCGACTGGAGCAAGACCACCGCTGTCGCTCAGCGCGGTATCTACATCTACCTGAACCTCAAGGGCCGCAACCCCGAGGGCATCGTGGACCCGGCCGACCAGTACGAGCTCGAGCGCAAGATCATCGACGACCTTTACAACTATCGTTGGAATGGTAAGCGCATCGTCTCCCTGGCTGTCCGTAAGAAGGAAGCTGTCCACTTCGGCATCACCGGTGAGAACGTCGGCGACATTGTCTACTTCAACGAAGAGGGCTTCAACCGCGTCCATGGTGACTCGATCTCGACCTTCCAGGGCTATGCTGACACCTCGGTTTCGCCGATCTTCATGGCTGCCGGCCCGAACATCAAGAAGGACTACACCACCGATCGTGTGATCCGCGAGGTCGACGTCGCTCCTACCGTTGCAGTTCTTGGTGGCGTGCGCATGCCTGCTCAGTGCGAGGGCGCTCCCGTTTACCAGATCATCGAAGAGGATTAAGCCCAGAGGGCTCGTTCAGAGAAGAGGTTCAAACCATGAAGAAATTGGACAGTGCGGCTTTTGAAGAAGTGGTTTACGACGACGCAGAGCCGTGCTTGGTAATGTTCAGCCGTCCCACTTGCCACGTCTGCCAAGAGGTTCATCCCAAGATCGAGGAGCTTGCAGCGGATTCTCAGTACGAGGGTAAGTTCAGCTTCTATGAGGTTGACGTTCTTGAGGAGCCTAGCATGGTTTCCCGCTTCTCCCTGAAGGGCGTTCCGCAGGTTCTGTTCTTCAACGACGGGGAGTTCCTTGGCAAGCTCGCTGGAGATCACCCTATCGAGGAGTACGAAGAAAAGATCGAAGAGATCATCGGTTAGCAATTCTTTGCATGCGTCGAGTAAGGCGTAATGCGACTCCTACAAAGCCCCGGCCCTATTTCTCCCTGGGTCGGGGCGCTTTCAGCAAGAGGGCCTGCGCCGCTCTTGGTTGGGCCGTCGGTGCGAACCGGCGGCCTTGCTTGGTTTTTGATCGTATGTGGGTTTGGTGCGAGGTCGCAGCATCGGCTGCAACCTTTTGTATTTGCTCCCGATGTTGATGCGGCTGCTCAGCGCGTGGATTTGGCGCGCCCATGATGCCCTTTGTCAAAAGCCGATCAAGAACGGTTATCTGCGGGTAAGCGCTTGGCGGCGACGGGTTTCCGATAAATCCGGGCCGTTAATCTGGGATCTGTCAGATGAAGCAAGGCGCCGCATAGGGCGATGGCGCGGGCAGCGCGGCCTGACGGGCGGCAAGCGATGCATGGGGCATCGAGCTAAGGAGATCGAAATGATCAAATTGATTGCAAGCGATATGGACGGAACGCTGCTCGATGAGAACGGGATGGTTCCCGAAGAGACCTACGATTTGATCATTCGTCTTAAGCGTGCTGGAATCCGCTTTGCGGTGGCAAGCGGGCGGCGCCTTGACACGCTGTGCGATTTCTTCGAGCCCATCGTGAACGACGTTGATTACGTTGCTTCCAACGGGGCTCAGGTGCTTGTCAATCAGAAGCTTGTTGATTGCGAGACGTTCAGCCACGCAGCGCTTCTTCGCTTGCGTTCGGTCGTCGACTCCCATCGAAACCTGCATCTGGCGGTGTTCGATCGCAAGATGACGTATCTGATGGACAACGAGAACCACTTCATGCCCGAGCTGGACAAGAACCTGCCCAACCCTGTGCGCGCTTATGAATTGCCGGCGCCGGATACCGGGATCGTGAAAGCGTCGATTTACTGCGACGATGCGCTTATGGATATGGCCTATATCCTTGAACGCGAGCTTGGCGGCGACTTCGTTTTCGCGCCAAGCGGCGAAAAATGGATCGATGTGATGCAACGCGGTGTTTCGAAAGCGACGGGTATTCGTCAGGTGATGTCAGCTTATGGTGTTGCCCCGAGTGAGGTTATGGCATTCGGCGATGCCATGAACGATTACGAGATCCTTCGTCTGGTTGGCACGAGCGTTGCTATGGCCAACGGACGATCGGCCATCAAACAGATTGCCTCTAAAGTGATCGGAACAAACGCCGAGCACAGCGTTCAGCGCGAACTTGAGGCAGTGTTGAAAGAGCATGAGCGCTTGCATAGTCCTCGCCCAGCGATGACCGGCGGCATGGCGATTCGCGCGATTCGCGAATACGGCCAGTATCCTGGCGCCGTCTATTCGTCTATCGTCTCGTAAATAATCCCTTCACTTTCCAGCTTGGCGAAGAATTGGTCGCAGTCGAAAACAGGTACGAGACTGTCTTTGAACCCTTCTGCGTCGCGGGAAATGATGGCATCGGCGCGCAGCCGTAAAGCGGCTTCGGCCAAAAGCTGGTCTTCCGGGTCTTGCCAAGGAGAAGAAAGCACGATGTCGATTTCCTCGCTGGAAAGAGAATGCACTTGGACAAAGGTTCGCAGCCCACGTAGCTGCTTTGTCACGCGCGCGAGTTCGGAGCGCCTTCCGCCCTCGGATAGGATGTAAAGGAGATCGCTGAACTGAGAAGACGAGATCCAAAGATCGAATTCACCAGCTCGGCCGCAAAGCATAAGTAGACGCGCTTTCTTGTAGAACGGGTCGCGTTCGTTCAGGAAGTCGATGACGATATTCGTATCGAGAAGCAGTTTCTGGCGAGCCATGCTAGATCATGCCTCGGGACGAAAGCCGCTCTCGCTTGATTTCTTCCTTGCTCATGGAATCGAATCTGGAAGCCCTTTTCTCACTGAGTGAATCGACGAACGAGGCAGCCGCGCGGAGGCTTTCCGATGCATCTTTCTTTTCTTCAAAAAGGAATCCTGCGCTGTTCGATTCGATGATTCGGTCAAACATGCGATTGATTGCCTGCGAGGCATTACTGCCCTCGCGTTCGAGGATGGCGAGCCCCCGTTGCTTCTTTCGGCTGTCCATTCTTCCGGTGACCATCACGCTGCTCATGGCGTCCTCCCAACTTCGATTCGTTGATACGAAGGTACAACAGAATATGTACAACATCAATGGGAAATCGAGACGGCGCAGAGTGGGGCGTTGAGCGACCGACTCAAGTATCGATCAGCAGCAGAAGTCGAGGGCAGATCCCGCGCCACTACGCGCTTGCTCGACGAACAGCGCTCGACAGGGCGTTTCAACGGCCGAGAAACGGCTATTTTGACCGCAAAGTTACGCTAAGTAACGCGATGGTGACACTCGGCATAAGATAACTTGACACTCAAAGACTAAGATTTTATATTGACAATCGCTGAAGGAATCTTGAGCGACATGTTGATGCGTTTAATCACGCAGCCAAGCAACGCTCGATCCCCAGCACCGACTTAGGTAACACAACTCTGATGAGAGGAATGGCATATTATGGCTAAGATTCTTGGTATCGACCTTGGTACTACGAACTCTGCGATGGCAGTGATGGAGGGCACCGAGCCCGAAATCCTGGTCAACGCCGAGGGCGACCGTACCACCCCTTCCGTCGAGGGCTTCCGCAAGGACGGCGAGCGCGTTGTCGGCAAGGCTGCTAAGAACCAGGCGGTCACCAACCCCGAGAACACCGTTTCTTCCGTCAAGCGTTTCATCGGCCGCTCCTTCGCCGAGACCGCAGACGAGCAGAAGACCGTTTCCTACACCGTTAAGGCTGGCAAGGATGGTCGCGCAGTCGTTGACATCGACGGCAAGGACTACACCCCCGAGGAAATCTCGGCAATGGTTCTGCAGAAGTTGAAGGCAGACGCCGAAAAGCAGGTTGGCAGCCCCATCACCCAGGCAGTCATCACCGTCCCGGCTTACTTCAACGACGCCCAGCGTCAGGCAACCAAGGACGCTGGCAAGATCGCCGGTCTTGATGTTCTGCGTATCATCAACGAGCCTACCGCAGCTGCTTTGGCTTACGGCCTCGACAAGACCAACAAGGACGAGAAGATCCTGGTCTTCGACCTTGGCGGCGGCACGTTCGACGTTTCCATCCTCGAGCTTGGCGACGGCGTCTTCGAAGTTGCAGCAACCGCAGGCGACAACCACTTGGGCGGCGACGACTGGGATCAGCGCGTCATCAATTGGCTGGCTGACAAGTTCGCTTCCGACAACGGCGGCATCGACCTGCGCAAGGACAAGATGGCTCTGCAGCGTCTGAAGGAAGCAGCCGAGAAGGCCAAGATGGAGCTCTCCAGCACCACCCAGGCTAACATCAACCTGCCCTTCATCACCGCCGACCAGACGGGCCCGAAGCACCTGGACTACACGCTTACCCGTGCCGAGTTCGAGCGCATCACCAAGGACCTGCTTGATCGTTGCCGCAAGCCTGTCGAGCAGGCACTGCATGACGCGGGTCTTTCCGCTGGCCAGATCGACGAGGTCATCCTCGTTGGTGGCTCCACCCGTATGCCGGCTGTTCAGGAACTCGTCAAGCAGATCACGGGCAAGCAGCCCAACATGTCGGTTAACCCGGACGAGGTTGTTGCCATGGGCGCAGCTGTTCAGGGCGGCGTTCTTGCCGGCGACGTCGAGGGTATCCTTCTTCTGGACGTCACACCGCTTTCCCTGGGCGTTGAGACCCTGGGCGGCGTGATGACCAAGATGATCGACCGCAACACCACCATCCCGACCCGCAAGACCGAGGTTTACTCCACCGCCGCCGACAACCAGACGTCGGTTGAGATCCATGTCCTGCAGGGCGAGCGTCCGATGGCCGCCGACAACAAGACCCTGGGCCGCTTCCAGCTCACCGGCATCCCGGCTGCCCGTCGCGGCGTTCCTCAGATCGAGGTCACGTTCGACATCGACGCCAATGGCATCGTGAACGTCTCCGCTAAGGATTTGGGCACCGGCCAGCAGCAGCAGATCACCATCAGCGGCTCCACCGCCCTGTCCGACGACGAAGTTGATCGTATGGTTAAGGACGCCGAGGCTCATGCCGCCGAGGACGCAGCCCACAAGGAGCAGGTCGAGATCCGCAACAATACCGACTCGCTGGTCAACGCCACGCGTCAGACCCTCGAGGAGCTTGGCGACAAGGTCCCGGCCGACGCAAAGCAGGCTGCTGAAGATGCTATCAAGGAAGCTGAGGAGGCTTTGAAGGGCACCGACACCGAGGCCATGAAGGCTGCTCAGGAGAAGCTGCAGCAGGCAGGTTACAAGCTGGCTGAGGTTGTGTACGCACAGCAGGGCGCCGATCAGGCAGCCGCTGCAGGCGCCGCAGGCCCGCAGGCCGCTGGCAACGATGACGGCCCGATCGAAGCCGACTACGAGGTTGTCGAGGACGATAAGGAAGGGAAGTAATTCCCATGACTGATCCGAAAAGCGCATCCGGGAAGAACCCGATGGGCGGCAAGGACGAGGACATGAGCATTCCCATTGAAGATGGAAACGTGTCGGTCGACGATAAGTCGACCGACACTGCGGAAACCCCCCAGGCAGAAACCGCAACCGAGGTTGAGGCCGAGATCATTGACGATGCCCAGCAGGCTGAAACCGCCGATGCCGAAAGCGACGTCGTCGATCAGGCCAACGAGGTTCTGGCCGACGCCGCGATGAAGGCCGCGGCTGAAGAGCTGAAGAGGGTTCAGGCCGAGGCAGCCGATTGGCAGGACAAGTACGTTCGCCTGCATGCTGAGTGGGACACGTATCGTCGTCGCATGAAGGAACAGCAGAAGGAAGACCGCGCTCGTGCAACCGAGAAGCTGGTTTCCAACCTGATCCCGATTTTGGACGACTTCGAGCGCACGGTCGATTACGCCGAAGCCAATGGCGAAGGCGGTTTGATTGATGGCGTGAAGGCTGTTCAGACCAAGCTGTTCGACACGCTGGTCAAGGACGGTCTTGAGGTCATCAACCCGGTCGGTGAGGCGTACAACGCCTTGGAAGCCCAGGCTGTGGCAACCGTTGACGATCCGTCTACGTTCGACGAGACGGTCGCTCAGGTTTACCAGAAGGGCTATCGCATGGGAAACAAGGTCCTCAGGGCCGCAATGGTAACCGTCACCACGGGCGGGCCGAAAAGGCCGGCTCCGGAAGAGACGGAAGAACAAGAGTAATCAGAAAGGCGGATTTCCAAAGCACGGTGATCCGCCTTTGCATTTGAAGGGCGGCATTCGGACCGCCTGACTAAGGAAAGGAAAGAAGGGGTGGGTTAAATGGCAAACGCAACCCCTGATTATTACAAGATCTTGGGTGTCTCAAGGGACGCCAGCGCCGACGAGATCAAGAAGGCTTTCCGCAAGCTCGCCCGCACGAATCATCCTGATGCAGGCGGCGACGAGGAGAAGTTCAAGGAGATCAACGAGGCGTACGAGGTTTTGTCCGACGACAAGAAGCGCAAGCTCTACGACCAGTACGGCACTGCCAACGAGAACCAGATCCCGCGTGGCTGGTCGGGCGGCGCGGTGGACATGGGCGATATCTTCGGCGGCATGGACTGGTCCGAGATCCTGAACAACATGCGTTCGGGAAACGGCGCATTTGGCAGCGATTGGGATTTCTCGTCTGTCGGCGGTTCGGGCTTTGGCGGTTACGGTGGCCAGCGTGCTCCTCGTCCGCAAAAGGGCAAGGACATGACCGTCACCTTGGAGGTTTCGTTCGAGGAGGCGCTTAACGGCGCGCAGAAACGCGTGACCTTGCGCATCCCGGGTCAGGCCGAGAAGCAAACTCTTGACGTGAAGATCCCCGCTGGTGCCGTTGATGGCGGTCGCTTGCGCCTGAAGGGCAAGGGCATGGCCGGCGCGAACGGCGGCCCTGCCGGTGACCTGCTGATCACCACGAAGATCGCCCCGCACCCGTACTTCACCCGTGACGGTGCGAACGTGAAGATCGACGTTCCCATCACCATCGCCGAGGCGTCGCTTGGTGCGAGCGTGGTCGTTCCTGCTCCCGACGGAACGAAGGTTCGCGTGAAGGTTCCCGCCGGAACCCAAAGCGGCACCGAGCTTACCATAAAGGGCAAGGGTGCGACCCGCGTGAACGGCAGCGGAAAGGGCGACCTGCTTATCAAGCTGCAGGTGAAGGTGCCGACGGTTTTGAATGACGAACAGCGCGAGGCGCTTGAGCGCTTCAGCGAGGCAACGACGGAGGATGTGAGGGCATGGCACTAGGAAGCGACAACGACCGCGATCGTCCGGTTTACATGATCGGCGTGGCGGCGCAGCTTGCGGGCATGCATCCGCAGACTCTTCGTTCGTACGAGCAGAAGGGCCTGGTCACACCCCAGCGAACCAGTGGCAACACGCGCATGTACTCGCAGGCCGATATCGAGCGTCTGGCCTTGATCAACGAGCTTACCGACGAGGGGATCAACCTTGCCGGCGTCATTCGCATCCTCGACCTGAAGGGGCGACTTGACGAGCGCGACCAGGAAATCGACGACCTTCATCGCCGTGTTCGTCGTTTGGCTGATCGCGTGCACGAGCTTGAGACGCGCGAGAGCGTCACTTCACTGGTGCAGGTTTCACCTACCGCGCTGGCCATTAGGCGAATCAATTAAGAAACTAACCGGGGTCCAACAAGGATCAACCGGAAACAGACAAAAGGAAAGGAGTTTCTCCTATGCCGCGTTTGGATAAATTGTCAGTCAATGCACAAGAGGCGTTCCAGGCAGCAATGGGCGTCGCAGGCGATGCGCAGTCCAGCACCGTCGAGCCGCTTCACCTGCTGAAGGCCCTGTTTGACGCAGAGAACAGCAACATCGACGTCATCCTTGAGCGCATCGGCGCCAACCCCGCCGCCGTGAAGATGAACGTCGAGAAAGAAATCGAGAAGAAGCCGAAGGTCACCAACTCGTCTCTTCCCATGGCTATGCCCACCAATGACTTCATGAAGGTTCTGGACAACGCCGTGAAAACCGCAGAGAAAATGGGCGATTCCTATGCCACCACCGAGCATCTGCTGATCGCCCTGGCCGAGGATAAGGGTGACGCCGGTCGCGTGCTGAACATGGAGGGCATCACGCGCAAGTCGGTCGAGGAAGCTTACGAGCAGCTGCGCGGCTCTACCCGCGTAACCGATCAGTCCGGTCAGATCGAACTTGACGCCTTGAACAAGTACGGCCAGAACCTTACGCAGAAGGCGCGCGAGGGCAAGGTCGACCCGGTCATCGGTCGTTCCGAGGAAATCCGCCGCACCATTCAGGTGTTGTCGCGCCGTACCAAGAACAACCCCGTCCTTATCGGCGAGCCGGGCGTTGGCAAAACCGCCATCGTCGAGGGCTTGGCTCAGCGTATCGTTGCGGGCGATGTTCCAACCAGTCTGCGCGATCGCGACATCATCAGCTTGGACATCGCATCCATGCTGGCGGGCGCCAAGTACCGTGGCGAGTTCGAGGACCGTTTGAAGGCGGTTCTGCGCGAGGTCAAGGAATCGAACGGCAAGATCATCCTGTTCATCGACGAGCTGCACACCATCGTTGGCGCAGGCTCGGGCGGCGACAGCTCCATCGACGCCGGCAACATGCTCAAGCCTGCGCTGGCTCGTGGCGAACTTCATGCCATCGGTGCCACCACGCTTGACGAGTACCACAAGTACATCGAGAAGGACGCCGCCCTTGAACGTCGTTTCCAGCCGGTTATCGTGGGCGAGCCTACGGTTGAGGACACTATCGCCATTTTGCGTGGCCTGAAGGAGAAGTACGAGATCCATCACGGCGTGCGCATTACCGACGGCGCCATCGTCGCTGCGGCCGAGCTTTCGAACCGCTACATCGCCGACCGTTTCCTGCCCGATAAGGCCATCGATCTGATGGACGAGGCGGCAAGCCGTCTGCGCATCGACATCGACAGCATGCCCGAAGAGGTTGACCTGGCAAGCCGTAAGCTCACTCAGATGCAGATCGAGGAGCAGGCGTTGATGAAGGAAACCGACGCTGCCAGCAAGGAGCGTCTGGAGGCATTGCGCCGCGAGATCGCAAGCGCTCAAGAAAGTCTGGACGCCCGCAAGGCCGAATGGCAGAACGAGAAAGACGTCATCGAAAGCGTGCAGGGGTTGAAGGCCGAACTTGAATCCATGCAGATGGAGGAAGAGCGCGCCACCCGCGAAGGCGACCTGTCGCATGCGTCCGAGCTGCGTTACTCCAAGATCCCCCAGCTGAAGGCCCGCCTGGAGCAGGCTGAGGCTGCTTTGAACGCCAAACAGCAGGACGGCGCCATTCTGAAGGAGGAGGTCGGCGAAGAAGAAATCGCCGAGGTTGTTTCTTCGTGGACGGGTATTCCGGTTCAGAAGATGATGCGCGGCGAGATGGAGAAGCTTGCCGACTTGGAAGAGCAGCTGCATAAGCGCGTCGTCGGTCAGGACAAGGCCGTCAGCGTCGTGGCGGGCGCCATTCGTCGTAACCGCGCCGGTTTGTCTGACCCCGATCGCCCCATTGGCAGCTTCCTGTTCCTGGGCCCCACGGGCGTCGGCAAGACAGAGCTTGCGAAGGCGCTGGCCGAGTACCTGTTCGACACCGAGAAAGCCATGATCCGCATCGACATGTCCGAGTACATGGAGAAGTTCAGCGTGCAGCGTTTGATCGGTGCCCCTCCGGGATATGTTGGCTATGACGAGGGCGGTCAGCTTACCGAGGCGGTTCGTCGTCGTCCGTACTGCGTCATCTTGCTGGATGAGATCGAGAAGGCTCACCCCGATGTCTTCAACATCCTGCTTCAGGTGCTTGATGATGGCCGTTTGACCGACGGTCAGGGCCGCGTGGTGAACTTCAAGAACGCCATCATCATCATGACTAGCAACGTGGGCAGCCAATTCATTCGCGAGTTTGCCGAGAACGGCGATGCCGAGCATCGAGACAAGGCTATCGACGAGGCGCTGCGTTCGACGTTCCGTCCCGAGTTCCTGAACCGTATCGACGACATCGTGACGTTCGACGCATTGACGCTCTCGAACATCGAGCCCATCGTCGAGCTGCAGTTGAAGGACGTGCGCAAGCGTTTGGCCGAGCGCCACGTCACGCTGGACGTCACGTCTGCTGCGCTGGAGACGCTGGCAATCGACGGCTACGACCCGGTCTTCGGCGCCCGTCCGCTGCGTCGTTTGGTGCAGCGCGAGGTTGTCGACCGCATTGCCGATCAGATCGTGCGCGGCAACTTGCTTGAGCGCGATCATGTGCTGATCGACGTGGATGCTGACGGCAAGTACCTGTGCAAGATCGAGAAACCGCTTGATTTGGGCACGGCTGTTCCCGCGGAATAGCGCGAGCTCGGTTGATGCAGTGCCGGGGCTGACAGCTCTTTGACAGATTCAAAACATAAATAGGCATAGCGATTCTCTGCCTATGAAGAGAAAAGCTCCGACGTAGGAAAACGTCGGAGCTTTTCTTGCTTTTCGAAGCCGACCTCCCTTGTTCTAATGCATGTTGTTGAGAGGAGAGCGAAATAAAAAAGATATGCAACCCGTCTCTGAGAAACGGCATCAAATCGTTATTTTTTTGTTATAATCAAGTATTGATCTGCGCCAAAAGGCGAAGCGTGGTTTGTGCCGCTTCATGGGGGAGCGCTTACATATTTTAGTGAGAAGCCGTCGCCACCGTTGTCTTTCATGTGGATAAAAAGGCAGATCATCGTAAGAGAGAGGGTGGAAGTCATGGCATCACGTCGTGCGCGTCATGAATGGTCCCTAAAGCGCAAAGCTTTAGCGGTTACGCTGTCGGTTGCCTTACTGGGACTGGGTACGCCAGCGGTTTCTTTTGCAGATTCCACTACGGATCAGCAGTCTAAGGCCGTTGAAGCCCAAGAAACAACAAGTGCGGTTTACACGCAGGATCAAGCGCCGGCAAGTGCGGAGCCTGTGCAGCAGGTTGCTGCGCTCGATAATGACGTTGCGACCGAAGACGGGGCCGTAGTTAATGGCGCCGTCGTTCCCGCATCGAGCGAAAACGCACCCGGCGCTGCTTTGAAGAGCGAGGCGCCTGCGCCTGCGTCTAGCGATGACCAGCCAAGCGGCAAGGAAAGCGCGTCGTCCGAGGCTGCGTCGAAGGACGCCCCCCCCCGCATTTGAAACAAAGGATGGTGAATCCGACGATCAGGCGAACGTCGCCTCGAGCGAAGCCGCGACCGCCGTTGAGTACACGGTTGGGGTTGGGGAAACGATCACGATTTCCAGCAAGATCTCGGGAAACGGGAGCTGGACCTCGGACGATCCTGCCGTGACGGTTATGGGCAATGGCAACGAAGCGACGGTTACGGGCGTTTCTGTTGGATACGCTACTGTTACTTACAAGGTCGTTGAAACCCAAATTGAGACTTTCATCGTTCACGTGGTTGACCGGCCTAAAATCTCTATTGATGGCGACCTTGTGGTGGGCGGCAAAACCAGGCTTACCGTTAATTTCAAGAACACGGATCCCGTTCAGTGGGCCTCCGACAACACCAAGGTTGCGACCATCGATTCTGATGGCGTGGTCGAAGGAATCAGCGTTGGCAAGGCGAACATCACTGCGTTCGCAGGTAGCGAGAGCGCAACCAAGCAGATTGAAGTTAAGCGCGATGAATCTAATGGCGGTTATTACGTTTATCTATACACAAAGGTCGTGGGCAACACCGATGGCCTAAAGCTGACGGTCAATGACAATGGCTGGTTCGCCGTCGGACGTGTTTGGGTTGAAGGCATATCCAATCCTGCTACTGGTTCGGAGAAATACGACACGTCTAGCGACAACTACAACAAGGCCATTTCCGCTCTTAAAGATCCTAGCAATGTCGATCTGTATGGCGTCAATAACATCAATCTGGAAGATATTGAATGGTCGGTGGAAGGCCAGCCAACTGGATTGAAGACGGCTTCGGGTGCTGTCGATTACGACACTTCGAACAAGTCTACGTGGCATCTTGATGGCTACGTCGATCTTGATAAGGTCGGCTTTGGTTCTATTAAGTTCCATTACGTCGACGCACTCAATCCTAATATAAAGATCGCCGAGGACGAAGCAGTTACAGCCAAAGTTACGGGAAAAGAATTTGACTTCTCGAAGTACATTATCTCGATCGAGGGCTATACCTACGATCACGCGAATCCTCTTTCGGTGAAGGTCGATAAGAACAGCACAAAAGAGGTGACCCTCTATTACAACAGGCTGTCTAAGCGTCAGATCGAGATGCAGGCCAAGTCCGGCACCGCCACCTACAACGGCCGGGAGCAGTCGGCGTCCGGCTTCGAGTCCGACACCTTTGAGTTCGACGGCGTCAAGTACACCGTCTCCGGCCTGACCGCGACCGCCAAGGGGACCGACGCCGGCACCTACGGGAGCGCCGTCGAGGGCACCGCGGTCGTGAAGGACCCCGAGGGCAACGACGTCACCGCCCAGTTCGACGTGACCGCGCAACCCGGCGAGCTGGTCATCGCCAAGCGCGTCCTGACCCTGACGTCCGCGTCCGGCGAGAAGCCCTACGACG
>ERZ1034980.113-NODE-113-length-71374-cov-155.541202_pt1 | contig 71374 bp, 49 predicted proteins | sample MGYA00520622_ERZ1034980 | MGnify/ENA primary metagenome ERZ1034980 (study PRJEB33766, sample SAMN09781791) | gut metagenome | biome: gut microbiome | host: Homo sapiens | place: Madagascar | study: EMG produced TPA metagenomics assembly of the PRJNA485056 data... | reverse complement strand
TTATTTGCAATTATTAAAAATTTACTTGACATGGTCTCGTTCATAACAGTTTTAATGTTTTGCATGAACAGCCTTCGACTCTTTTTGCTGATAAAAAATTATCTATAAACAATTCATTATTAACTGATTCATTTTTAGATGTTTTATCTGCTTCATCTGTTGTTTTTTTCTGATCAATAAGTAGTGATGACAAAATTTTGCGGAGGTGTTCAAGCTGTTCGTTATTAAGATACGGCAACATGTACTGTTCAATTTCTGAAATAATGTGATTGTTGTTTGACATTTTTAACCTCGTAGAATTTGAATGTGAAAGTTTTGCGTTTATAATTTATATGTTTCGATAAAAAATTTAGGAATTTATGATGATTACAGGTACTTTGAAAAATAAGGTTGATGGCCTTTGGGATATCTTCTACTCAGGTGGTATCAGCAATCCGTTAAAGGTTATTGAACAAATAACCTACCTTATGTTCATTCATGATCTCGGAGACTGGGACGAGACAAAGGCCAAAAGTGCCAGCCTGTTAAATATTCCTTACAAATCCATATTTGATGGCCATGAAGACTACAGATGGTCTCATCTTATTCATATGGAGCCAGTACAACTTAAGAACACTGTTGAAAATGAAATTTTTCCACTCATAAAGACATTAGGTGGCAACAGTAAGACTGCCTTTTCAAGGTACATGCAGAATGCTAAGTTTGAAATTGATTCTCCACAGAAATTAGTTGCCGTTATCACCTATATGGATGATCTTTACAAGACTATGAAAGAAGAGCTTAAAGATCAGGACACCATGGGTGACATTTATGAGTATATGCTAAGCAAGCTAGGTTCATCAGATAAACTTGGTCAGTTTAGAACCCCTCGCCATATTATCAGAATGATGGTTGAACTGATAAAACCTACATTAGGAGATAATATCTGTGATCCTGCATGTGGTACTGCAGGTTTTCTTATAGAAGCAGATAAGTACATTAGAGAAAACTTTAAAAACGATTTACTCAAAAAAGAGAATAATCAGCATTTCAACTCTACTATGTTCACAGGCTATGATACTGACAGAACAATGCTGGAAATTGCAGCTATGAATCTGATGCAGCATCATATTGAAGATCCTAATATCAACTATAAGAACGGACTTACAATTCCTGAGGCAAATCAGGTTGATGAAAAGAATAAGTACTCTGTTATTTTGGCAAATCCGCCCTTTAAAGGCAGTCTTGATAAAAACACAATTCATCCAGAGTTGGGAGCAGTAGCAAAAACCAGTAAGACAGAATTGCTCTTTATTGCTCAATTTTTGAAATTACTGAAAATCGGTGGTAGAGCAGCTGTTATTGTTCCTAATGGAGTGTTATTCGGTAGCAGCAAAGCACACACAGATATAAGAAAAGAACTCATTGAAAACAACTGCCTAAAAGCAGTTATTTCTCTACCTTCAGGTGTATTTAAACCTTATGCGGGTGTATCTACAGCTATTTTAATCTTTGTAAAAACAGGCAATGGCGGTACCGACAAGATCTGGTTCTACGATCTGCACTCTGATGGTTACAGTCTCGATGATAAAAGACAGCCAATTGAAGAAAACGATATTCCTGATGTTATTAAAAGGTATGGCGATCTGATAAATGAAGAAAAAAGAGCAAGAACAGATCAGAGTTTCCTTGTTCCTAAAGAAGAAGTTGCTGCAAATGACTATGATCTTTCATTTAACAAATACAGAGAAGTTGTTTATGAAGAAGAGCAACTTCCTTCCTCTGAAGAAATCATGAAAGATCTTTGCCAACTCGAGGCTGAGTATCATAAAGAGCTCGAGATTTTAAAACAAATGCTTGAAAACAGCTATAACACCGATAAATAGGGAGAGAAATATGTCACTATTGAAATCCCGATTTATTGAGCTGTTTGGAAGTACGGATTTGTCTTTACAAAAAGATGATTGGGTAGAAATAAAAAACATAGGCGAGGTTGTTTCAGGCTCAACTCCCAAAACAACTAATGAATCCTACTGGGGTGGGGAAAATAAATGGATTACTCCGGCAGAACTATCATCTAACACCTATGTAATAACAAAAACAGACAGATACCTTACTGACGAAGGTGTCAAAAGTTGTTCTTTGAGAAAATTACCTAAAGATACTGTTCTGTTAACTTCAAGGGCTCCAATTGGAAAGGTTGCAATTGCAGGCACAGAAATGTACTGCAATCAGGGGTTTAAAAATATCATATGTAATGAGAAAATCCGCCCAAAGTATTTGTTTTATCTTCTTAAGAATAATGTCAGATATTTGGAATACCTTGGAAGGGGAGCAACTTTTAAAGAAATATCAAAAAGTATTGTTGAAAATGTGAAGATTCCTTTATTTCCTCTTCAAGATCAAGATCGTTTTATTGAATTTGCCGAGCAAATCGACAAATCAAAATTTTTGCTTCAGCAGATTCTTAAAAAACTTGAGTTATTGAAAAAATCCCGATTTATCGAGATGTTTGGAGATCCAATAAAAAATGAAAAGAGGTGGGCCCAATTAACATTGAACTCAGTTTGCGATGGGATAGGTGATGGTCTTCATGGAACACCTGAATATGATGATTCGGGAGATTTTTATTTCATTAATGGGAACAACTTAATTAACGGGGAAATAGTAATTACACCATCAACAAAAAAGGTTAATGAAGAGGTATTCAAAAAATATTATAGAAATATATCATCCAATGCTCTTTTATTATCAATAAATGGTACTTTGGGAAAAATTGCCTTTTACAATAACGAAGCTATCACATTGGGGAAAAGTGCCTGTTATATTAATTTAAAGACTTTTGTTAACAAGTACTTTGTATTTGAGTTAATGAAAACAGATCACTTCTTAAAGTATTTAGAGGAAAATTCAACAAAAAGTACAATAAAGAATGTCAGTCTTAAGACCATTAGAAATTTTCAACTGATATCTCCTCCTGAAAATTTACAGAATGATTTTATTTCTTTCTCTAAGAAGATTGATAAATCAAAACTTATAATCCAAAAGGCTCTAGAGGATTTAGTGGGTAAGGTATAGTTCACTTTGGTAGTCAAGCATGAGTAATTTTGATTTCTTAACCAAACAGGTTTTATTTAAAAGCTTTGCATCTGCAGCTGTGAATGCAGAGAAATGTTTGAGCATTGATCCTAGTTTAGCTATTACTCAGTGCAGAAGAGCTTTAGAGCTTGCCATCAACTGGATGTATAACGTTGATGATGAACTGCTAAAACCTGAAGGTGCTGATCTGTGCGGACTCATGAACAATTTCAGATTCAGAAAAATCATAGGTGAATCTTTAAGCACCAATCTGAATCTTATAAGAAAAGCTGGTAACCAGGCTGCTCATGGTCAGAGAAATTTCAATCAGGAAACTGCCCTTCTGGTTTTAAACACACTTTTTGTCTTTTTTGACTGGATTAATCAGAATTACGGTGATGATCAAACACCGCATTCTTTCAGTAGAGAGAATGCTCTCAATGCAGGTAATACTCAGGAAACAGAGTCAAAAGAACTCGTCATTTCCTATGAAGAAAAAATTCAAGCTCTTACAGAGCAGAATCTGAATTTACAAAAACAGAACGATGCTCTTTCCAAGATCACCCTTGAGCAGAAAGAGCGCTTAACAGCAGCAAGAAAAGAGAATTCACAAAATTACAAGGAACCAAAAAATCCGCCTCTCACAGAAGCTCAAACACGTGCTTATATTGATATCATGCTTGCTGATGCCGGATGGGTTAAAGGTATAGACTGGAAAGAGGAAGTTCTGGTTGAAGGCATGCACAATGCTAGCGGAACTGGATTTCTGGATTATGTTCTCTATGACGATGATGGAAAACCTCTGGCAGTTGTAGAAGCAAAAAGAAAGGATGTTACTGTAGAAACAGGCAGAGAACAGGCCAAAATCTATGCTGACAATATGAAGATAAAGTATGGAGTCAGACCTGTAATTTTTACTTCCAACGGTTCATCGATTCATATTCTCTATGATGAGAATTATCCTGAGCGCGAAATATCCTCGTTTTATTCAAAAACAGATCTGCAGTTTTTAATATACAGAAGTACACATAAACAGCTTTTGTCTGATTACAGTCTGAATGACATCTGTGAAAGATACTACCAGAAAGAAGCAATAAATTCTGTCTGTGAACATTTTTCAAAGAACTACAGAAAAGCACTTCTGGTGATGGCTACAGGAAGTGGTAAAACCAGAACTATTTTAGGGCTGATTAAGGTACTTGCAGAAAAGAACTGGATTAAGAATGTACTGTTTCTTGCTGACAGAACCTCACTTGTATCACAGGCATATTCTGCTGCAAAAACATATCTAAAGTCTCAAACTCTGGCTAACCTTTGCGAATCGAAAAAAGAGGATAGAGATCCCAAGGCAAGAATAATATTTTCTACTTATCAGACCATGATAAGTACCATTGATACTGTCTTTGAAGACGGAAAACGACTGTTTACGAGTGGACATTTCAGTCTAATCATCTGCGATGAAGCTCACCGCTCAATTTATAATAAGTATAAAGAAATCTTCAGGTACTTTGACTCACTGCTGGTGGGACTGACAGCAACACCAAAGAAAGAAATTGATAAAAATACCTATCAGGAGTTTGGTTTAGATGTAGGAGATCCAACTTACTACTACCCTCTTGAAACTGCCGTTAACGACGGATACCTTGTAGATTTTCATACCATCAAGTTTAATACAGACTTCATGCTCAACGGTATTAAATACAAAGAGCTGTCTGATGAGGATAAAGAAAGATGGGATGAGGCTTTTGCTGATGACGAGGAACACTACGTTGAGGAGGTTAACAGTGATGCCATCAATAAGTGGCTGTTTAACCGGGACACTATAAGAAAGGTCATCTCTGCTCTTATGGACTACGGACTAAAAATTGAATGTGGAGACAAGGTAGGTAAGACCATAATTTTTGCCAGAAATCATAAGCACGCTGAAGAAATTGTAGAAACATTCAATCAGGATTATCCATATTTAGGAGGAGAGTTCTGTCAGGTTATCGACAATCAGATCAAATTTCATGACAACCTGATAGACAAGTTCAAAAATCCACATAAAGATCCTCAGATTGCAGTATCTGTGGATATGCTGGACACCGGTATAGATGTGCCCGAATGTCTGAATCTTGTGTTCTTCAAACCTGTCTACAGCTATGCAAAATTCTGGCAAATGATAGGCAGAGGCACCAGAAAATGTGATGGACTCATTGACGGTGATGATAAAAAATACTTTGTAATCATTGATGCCTGCAGAAACTTCGACTTTTTTGAAGAAAATCCTCACGGTCTTGATGGAAAATTACAGATTTCACTTGAACACAGAACTTTCGTTATACGTGCAAAACTACTTAAAGCTCTTACTGGTAATGGAAAGTTTGATTCAAAAGAATATTGTGATGAAACTGTAAAGGCGCTTACAGGCAAGGTTCGAGAGATAAATCAGGAAACCTTTATGGCTAAAACTCATTTGGGAGCTATCAGAAAGTATTCAGATGAAAATACATTTACAGAGCTTACTGATGAAATAATTGAGGATTTGAACAGCCAGATAGGTGAACTTCTTGTACCTTCTGAAGATGATATACGCTCAAGACGTTTTGACAATCTTATGTACGGAATAGAATTGTCATATGTTTCAGAAAACAATAAAGAGTTTAACAGACTTATTTCCAACCTGAAAAAAATTTCAGCAGTTCTTTTAGACAACATTGGTGACAGTATTGATGCTGTAAAAAAGAATAGAGCTTTACTTGAAAGACTGTTAAAAGACGAATTTGTTCAGTCAATGACTCTAAAGGATTATGAAGATATCAGAAAACAGCTTAGAGAATTAGTCGTTTACATAGAAAACAACAGCTCAGGAAAAGATATTTACATTGATGTTGAAGATACCATATCCAATATTGAGACAAATGAAAGCGGAGTCTCAAGATACGCTGACACAAGTGCTTTTGAGCCTTATAAGAACAGGGTTGAAAGATATGTAAGATAGCATATCAATGAAGGAGTGATCTGTAAAATTCACAATAATCAGAAGCTTGCTACAGATGATATAAAAGAGCTTGAGGACATTGTCTGGAATAAAATTGGAACCAAGGATGAGTATGATAAAACCTACTCTAAGACTAACATCGGTGTTCTTATAAGGAAAATTTCAGGTCTTGATAAAAAAGCTGCAAAGGATGCTTTTTCCAAATTTATGGACAGTCATAATCTGACAGCAGAGCAATCTGCATTTATCAACCTTGTGATAGATTATGTAGTCGAGAATGGACTTATAGAAGAAAATAAGATTCTGATTGAAAATCCGTTTGATCAGTTTAATCTTGGAGAAGTATTCAGTGATTCAACTCTTCTAAATGAGTTGCTCTCATCAATAAAAGCTGTATCAGACAATGCTGTGATTAGGCTTTAACCATTCTGAATACAATGAAGTTTCAAAAGTAAAATTTAGCTTTTCTGATGCCGCCGATACAGCTAAATGTAAACATACAATTAAATGGCAGATGTACAATATTAACCGATGCAGGTGACTATGGAAATCACTATGAAAAACAGACAATTTAAAGTACTGCCAATTGGTAAAGACAATTTTGCTGAACTACGTGATAAAAATCGTTATTACGTAGATAAGACATCTTATTTAAAGCAGGTATTTGATATAGACGGATCTGATGTGCTTCTCTTTACAAGGCCTAGACGTTTTGGCAAGACTCTACTTCTGGATATGTTTAAAAACTTTCTGAAGATTAGTGAAAAAAATCCAGGAGATACCTCTCTTCAGAAGGAGTTCTTTAAAGACACCAGAATTCTTGAAGACGAAGATTTCTGTGAAAAGTACATGGGTAAGTTTCCTGTAATATTTATTACCTTAAAGGACGTATCAGGTGATAACTTTGAAGAGGCATTCTCACAGCTTGCCGGAGTTATAGCTGCAAAAGCTAAAGAATACAGTTTTCTGAAAAACAGTCCAAGTCTTGATGAAAAGGAAAAAGCAAAGTTTGATAAAATCTGTGATGATGCTTTTTTAATAAAGCTTAATGCTGAATCCAGATATTACATCACCTCAGCTATCAGAGATCTTGCCCTGATGCTATACAAGCACTTTAGGAAACAGGTTTTCATCCTGATAGACGAGTATGACGTACCTTTAGCAAAAGCTCATGAAAAAGGTTACCACGAGAAAATGGTGACCTTAATGTCATCTTTTTTGGGTTTTTTGAAAACACCTCCATCAGATCCTGAAAAGAACACCTCAATTATAAGCAAGGTGGTAATGACAGGCTGTTTAAAGGTGGCAAAGAACAGTATCTTTACAGGTGTTAACAATCTTAATATAAATACAGTGATTTCTGAAAAGAAGGGTTTAACAGGTATTATAGGATTTACCAAGGACGAGACCTTAAGAGTTCTAAAAGACTATGAGTTAGAAGACTATGCATCTGTTGTAAAAAGTAACTATGACGGTTACAGATTCTATGACAAAGAGATGTTCTGCCCATGGGATGTTATAAAGTTTGTAGATGACAACTATCTGAAGAACATTAACGGAAATGAAGTTATAAAAGCAGATAACTACTGGTCAACCTCCACCTCAAGTCCTGCAGTCTATGAATATTTAGGATATTTAACAGACATCGACACTCAAAAGATGCAGGATCTTATTGACGGTAAGACTATCAGCTTCAGGCTCAATGAATCCATGAACTATGACTGTCTGTCAGAACACAAGTCAGATGACTTTTGGTCATTGCTGTTGCATACAGGTTATTTAACTCTTGATTTTGAACAAACTGATGAAAAAGAGCTGTCTAAAGACAATTCTTCTGATAAAGTTGTTATAGCAAAAATTCCAAATCTTGAAATTTTAAAATGTTTTACTCACAATGTTAAAGAAAAATTTGATAATGAGCTTACAAAAGGCAACCTAGCCTTAAATATTGTCAATGCCTTATTAAAGGGTGATGACAACTTTGTTCAGGAAAAATTAAGAAACTTATTACGTTCATTTGTCTCTGTAAGAGACAATGCCACAAAAGCACCTCATGAAAACTTCTATCACGGCTTTTTAAACGGAATCTTTTCAAACTGTAAAAACAGTTTAGGTGAATTCCGCTCTAATGCTGAATCTGGCAACGGTTATGCTGATATCATTTTCAGAGATTCAACCGGTACTAAAGCCTGTGTTATCGAAATAAAATCAGCAACTATAGACTCAGACTTCGTTACTATAAGTGAAAATGCGCTTTCTCAGATAGAAAAGACGAAATACGCAGAACCAATGATGACAAACAAGACTGTTTCCAGTGTTTTTGCCTATGGAATTGCATTTGCAGGCAAGAGCTGTGCTGTAACTTCAAAAAGATTGAAATAACAGCCTCTTTTTGAGGCTTCTTGAATCAGACTTATAATTTTTCTTCAAAAATGTCCTTTCTGCAAGCCTGCCTTAAAAATGGTATAATGCGCACGTTTTAAAAGAGTAAATTTGGAGTAAGAAAAATTACTGCACCATTGCAAGGACTTAATACAGAAAGTCTAAAAAAATTCAAAACAAACGCCAAGAAAAAAGGCTTTGCTCAAAACATAGTATCAGCAAGTGAACTGGGGCTTGATTTATCATCTCTATCAAAAGCAGCAGTTCAGGTCGTTTCTACCCTTCAAAAGCATAAGTTTAAAGCCTATTTAGTAGGTGGTTGTATCCGTGATCTTCTATTAGGAAAGAAACCTAAAGATTTTGATGTATCTACAGATGCAACCCCTGAGCAGGTTCATAGGATCTTTTCAAATTCTAGAATCATAGGCAGAAGATTTAAGATTGTTCACGTTGTCTTTAGTGGACAGAATATTATTGAAGTTACAACCTTTAGAAGTAACTCCACAGCAAAAAAAGGTAAAATAAATCCAACTAGAGTGTCAGCAGAGTCTGGAATGCTTTTAAGAGACAATGTTTACGGTAAAAGCATTGTTGAGGATTCTCAAAGACGTGACTTTACCATTAACGCTTTATATCTTGATCCTGTAAAAAAAGAGATCTACGACTACAACGGCGGTCTTTACGATATGCAAAATGGCATCATCGATATCATCGGTGATCCTGACACTAGATACAGTGAAGATCCTGTTCGTATGATCAGAGCTTTAAGATTTAGCGCAAAACTGGGATTTAAGCTCTCAAAGAGAACATCTGATCCGATTAAGAGACTGTCAGCTTTATTACTTGAAGTTTCAAATGCCCGTATGTTTGAAGAAGTTAACAAACTCTTTATTACAGGTCATGGCTATAACAGCTTCAAGATTTTAAGAAAGTACAACATCTTTGAACTGTTGTTCCCTGATGCTGGAGACTTTTTAGATAACAAGAGCTATATCGACTTTGTTGAATACGCACTTTCAAGCTCTGATAAAAGATACGCTGAGAACAAGAGAAATATGCCTCATTTCTTATATTCAGTAATTCTGTGGGGCGTATTCCAGAACAATGTCTTCAGATTAAGACGATACAGCGAATCTATGGTGTCTCCAATGGAAGACAATGACATTGTAAGATTAGCTTTAGATTCTGTATTTGATAATCAGGATAAAGTAACTGACATTCCTATGGCTGTAAGCGACAGCATCAAGTCATTGTGGAGAATGCAACTAGTTCTGCAGCAAATAGAGTTACTAAAAGACTATGATGAAGTTTCAAACAGAACCATTTTTAGAGCTGCCTTTGATTTCATCTCCTTGCGCTCAAAGTTTGAACCATATTTAGCTACTTGCGTTAATTTCTGGCAACCTTACTATGTAAAATCAGCAGCAATTGCTGCTAAGAGAAAGGCTTTAAAAGATCAGAAATATCAGCAGAAGTTTTCTAATAAAAAGAAAGCTAAAAAGCAAAAAGGTCCTAAAAATCTAGCCACAGAAGGCTTTGAGGATGAGACCAATTTAAGTGCTAAGCGTAAAGAGCAGTTAGCTAAAGCAAAAGCATGGAGAGCATCCATGAACTTAGGCAACTAAGATGACCAAAGTTTTACTCTCATTAGGTTCTAATCTAGGTGACAGCATCGATATCTTAAATCATGCCATCGATGACATTAAAGGCAAAGATGGCATTAAAAAGGTAGAAGTATCTCCTTTTTATAAAACCAAACCCGTAGGCTTTTTAGACCAGGATGATTTTGTAAATTTAGCATTATCTCTTGAAACAGATATCGACTCTTATGAGTTACTTGAATTTCTGTCAACACTTGAACAGAAATATAAAAGAGTACGCCTTTTCAAAGACGGTCCTAGAACTCTTGATATAGATATCATCGCGTACGGAGATACTAGAAGTGATGATAAAAAGCTTACTCTGCCGCATCCTAGAATGCAGAAAAGAGCTTTTGTGCTGGCACCATTAAAGGACATTGAGCCTGACTTTTTAGTTACAAAATTTAATCAGAGCATCAAAGAACTTTTTGATGCTCTACCTACAAAGGAAAAACAAGACGTTAAGGTTATAAATGGCTAACGACAAGTGCAATATCAAACTGATTGTAGGTCTGGGTAATCCTGGTTCTGAATATGAACACACCAGACACAACATCGGTGTTGATTTTTTATATAAGCTTGCAGATAAATACAGAATTGACATGCGTCCTGAAGGCAAGTTCTCAGGAATTTTAGGTAGAGGCATGATCTTAGATCACGAAGTTAGGCTGGTATTCCCTACTACCTTTATGAATGAATCTGGTCGTTCTGTAGCTGCCCTGTGCAATTTCTACAAGATTAAACCTGAGGAAATCTTAGTTTGTCATGACGATCTTGATCTTCCGGCAGGTCACATGAAGTTCAAATTTGGCGGTGGTTTGGCAGGTCACAATGGACTTCGCAGCATCACTGCTAATTTATCTAATTCACAAAACTATTACCGATTACGTCTTGGTATTGGTAAACCACCTTCACATGAGGTAATCAACTGGGTTTTAGGTAAGCCTTCTGCTAATGACAAGAAGCTTATCGATGATGCTTATGAAGAAGCTCTTTTAGCAATAGACAAGCTCTTTACAGATGGGGTTTCTAAAGCAACATCAATGATTAATGGTTACAAGCCTAACTAGGAGAATAATAAAATGGGTTTTAAATGCGGTATTGTAGGTCTGCCTAATGTTGGTAAATCTACCTTGTTCAATGCACTAACTAAAGCAGGAATTGCAGCAGAAAACTTTCCATTCTGCACTATCGAACCTAATACCGGTATCGTTCCAGTACCAGATCCACGTTTAGACGCAATTGCAGCTATCGTAAAACCAGCTAAGATTGTTCCAACTTCAATGGAGTTCGTGGATATTGCAGGTTTAGTAAAAGGAGCTTCAAAAGGTGAAGGTTTAGGTAACCAGTTCTTAATGAACATTCGTGAAACCGATGCGATTGCACACGTAGTTCGTTGCTTTGATGACGAGAACGTTATCCACGTTGCAGGTAAGGTTGATCCTGTTGAAGATATCGAAGTTATTAACACCGAGCTTGCGCTAAGCGATCTTGATATCTGTGATAAGGCATTACAGAGATTAGAGAAAAGAGCTAGAACCGGTGGTGATAAGGAAGCTTTAGCTCAGGTTGTAGCTTTAGAGAAGTGCAAACCAGCTTTAGAGCAGGGCAAAATGTTACGTTCTGTTGACTTTACTGATGCTGACAGAGCTGCTTTAAGAAACTTCAACTTCTTAACCATTAAGCCTGTTATGTACATTGCTAACGTATCTGAAGATGGCTTTACCAACAATCCTTATTTAGATGCTGTTAAGAAGTTAGCTGATGAGGAAAAATCAATCGTAGTTCCAGTATCTGCTGCAATTGAGTCTGATTTAGCATCTATGGATGAAGCTGACAGAAAAGAGTTCATGGACAGCTTAGGCATTGAAGAACCAGGTTTGAACCGTGTAATTCGTGCTGGCTATCAGTTATTAGGTCTACAGACATTCTTTACAGCAGGACCTAAGGAAGTAAGAGCATGGACTGTTAAAGTTGGTGCTACTGCTCCACAGGCAGCAGGTAAAATCCACTCTGACTTTGAAAGAGGTTTCATCCGCGCTCAGACTATCGCTTATGACGATTTCATCAAGTACAATGGTGAAGCAGGCGCTAAAGAAGCTGGTAAGTTAAGATCAGAAGGAAAGGACTACATCGTTCACGACGGTGACTTATTCGAATTTTTATTCAACGTTTAATTTGATTTAAACGTTAAGAGGAGAAGACAGAAAATAAACTGTCTTCTCTTTTTGTATCTACCCTCGTAAACACTTTCTTAATCTCTATAAAGTCAATTCAAAATAGATAGCTCTTTTTTCAAGGAAGTCTTCAAGTACTTTTAGGTACTTCTCATCAACTACTAAAGAGAACTTCTCTTTAATAGTATTATCTAAAGGTACAACCTTACCCTCTCCGATTTCAAAATGTAACCGAAGCTCGGTGGCTATAGTGTAAATGATGCCTTTAGATACAGAAGGATCTTCAACTATTTGTGTGTTAATTGAATTTTCGATAACAACTTTTACCTTTTTGTCTATGTATTCACTATTGCTTTTCGTTAGTAGATGTAATTTATGTAAATTGTTTGGTTAGATGTGTAATAATCAGGTAAGAAAGCGAACTTTGAGGTGATTTTTATAGTCCGCTATATTGTGAAAGTTTTAATTGAAACAATTGTAGCTTTTGCTACTCTGTTATTATTTAGATAAATTATTTATGTTTCAATAAGATAGTAATAAAATCTTTAAATATTGACTTATAGAGAATACTTATAGCTAGCTTTCGATGATAAAGAGGTATGGCTTCAGACTATAAAAGTGATGTGGTATGGATTGTCAGAGATGTGATGGATATTAAAAGAAATGTTGTAGATGACTTTTTTGGAAAAGTAAACCAAACGTCACAAGAGCACAGCTTAAAACCGCACTCTTGTAGCGTTGTGCATAGATAAAAGTATCTGTCTTATATTACTTGTCTAACTTCTCTGAGTTAACAATAAAGATATCACCTTTGATCTGCTCTAAAACTATTTCACCGGCAGATGAATTGATTGAACCTAAGAAAGTGCTACGTGGAGTTGTGCCCATGCAAACCATACGTGCATTAAACTTCTCACATAGTCTTGGGATCTCTTCATCAATTCGACCTTCAACTACATGAACATTCTCTAGAGGAACTTTGTGCTTTAAAGCAAACTCTTCAGCTAGCTTGAAGTGAACACCAACTCTGCTCTCAAGACCACCTGATGAAACAATCTTAGACTGGCTTAGGTTACCACCCATTAAACCAGGATTTTTTGGAGTTACACAGTTTGCAATATGAACTGTACCATCAAAGCTCTTTGCAAAGGATGAAGCTGCATCAAATAAGTAGTCGTCTAATTTACCTACCTGAGCTGCATCAGTAAAATCAATTGCTAAAATTACCGACTGACCTAAAGTTGCAGTTGATGAAGCATCACGTACCACCAGTAAAGGAATAGTGCACTTGCGCATGATCTGACTATCAACATTGCTGATAAATAGATCTTTCAAAGCATGTCTCTTGTTAGCGGAAATAACAGCTAAAGAGTAATTGCCTGTTTTACACTCAGCATTAAATCCTCCAGCTACATTCTTATCAAATACTACTTTGAAATCAAAGTTCTTAATACTTGCATACTTACGCTTCAACATCTCAAAGTTAGCTTTTTCTTTTAGAGTGATCTGCTCTACATTCTCTTCTTTGTAGTTATTTACTACTCTAACAGCTACAACTGAAATAGAAGGATCAACTCTTGAGTACTGTGCAGCACGATCTAAAGCAGGTTGCTCATCAGTTGGTTTTAATAAAACAGCAAATTTATTAGGGGTTGTCATAGTAACCTCCTTCTTAAAAAATAACTTTTCTTAAATAAGAACTTTCAATGTTTTATATTTTGATTTTAAAACGAAAAATAAATAAATGCCTTCGATTTTTCTAAATAATGCGACATAGCTTAATTTTTATCATAAAAGTGATTCACCATGCTTTGTCAAAGAGTTTTCAAGAATGCGATATATAACACTAGAATTCTCTTTTCACACATTGTAACGACCAAAGTGAGAAAAAAGAGCAATCATTCTTATATTGCAAAAAATGCAACGTATTACTTTTTATGTTGCACTTTAAAAATTGCAGACCTATAATGAGACTCATCACATTTTGTTAAATCAATAAACACATAAAGTAAGATTAAGAAATAAAAGGTTATTAAAAGGCTTATATGACACAGCGTACTATTACCTTTACAGAAGCAGTTTTTGCTCTAGATGAAGAAAGAACCGTTAATTTAGGATCACTTACAATTACCCCTAATGATCTTATTGTGCTAATCGGCGGTAATGGTAGCGGTAAGACCTCTATTGCAAAAGCCTTAAATGGAGAGGTACCTTTAAAGTCAGGTGTGGCACCTACTAACTATCATCCTGTATTAGTTTCATTTGAAAAGCAGATGGAATTATTCGAAGCTGATTATGAGATGAGAAATTCTGACTGTGCCACTCCTGAAGAAGAGATTGGTATCACTCCTGCTTTAATCTTAAAAGATGATGATCCTGAGTTACTTCCTGATTTAATCAAGGGATTAAATCTTGAGAAACTGATGGAAAAACCAATAAGACAGCTATCAGGTGGTGAAGGCAGAAAAGTACTTTTAGCTCATGCTCTTGCTTCAAAGCCTAATCTCATCATTTTTGATACACCTTTTGATGCTCTAGATGTTGAAACTCGTGCTGAATTATTGAAACTGATTAACGAGATCCACACTAAATATCAGACACCTACAGTATTGATTGTTAACAGACCTACTGAAATTCCAGAATCTTTAACCTCAATGGGTATCATTCAGAACTGTGCTATTTCAAAGCTAGCTTCACGTGAAGAAATTGAAGCTGACGATGATGCAAAGTCACTTTTAGGTTATGCTTCAATTCCAGATGTAACTCTGCCAAAGCCACCAGTTAAGTTTGCACTGCCTCCTATAAAGGGCGACACCATTGTTTCTTTAAAGAAAGTTTCAGTTGAATATCAGCGCGTGGTTTTAGATCATCTTGATTTTGAAGTAAAGAAAGGCGAACAGTGGCATATAATGGGGCCTAATGGTGCCGGTAAGTCTACCCTTCTGTCCATGATCACTGGTGATAATCCTCTTGTATATGCAAATGACGTTACCGTATTTGGGTATCGTCGTGGTACCGGTGAATCTATTTGGGATATTAAAAAGTACTATGGTGTAGTATCAGGAGCACTGCATCTTGATTACAGAGTAAATGGGCCTGCTCTACACGTAGTTCTTTCAGGCTTCTATGACTCAATTGGTCTTTATAAGCAACCTTCAGATGAAGAAGTAGCAATTGCAAGAAAGTGGCTACGTCTAGCAGGTCTTCAGGACCGAGAGCATGACTCATTTAAGTCATTATCATTCGGTCAGCAAAGACTGCTTTTGATTGTAAGAGCTTTAGTTAAGAATCCTCCTCTGCTAATTCTTGATGAGCCTTTACAGGGGCTAGATGGTTACGCAAGAGCTTTAGTAAAGTCATTTATTAGCTATGTAATGCAAAACGGTAACACCAGCATTTTGTTTGTTTCTCATCATGAAGAGGACTTGCCTGAAGGATTTACTAACAGACTGTCATTTGTAAAAGATGGTGACAACTTTAAGGTTGTACAAGAAAAGCTTACAAAGTAAGAGAATACTCTTTAAGTAAAAGGCAAGATTTGACAAGAAGATCTGTAGCTTTAAAGTTGCAGATCTTTTTTTTGTATAAGCTAGGATTTAGATAATAGATCTAACACGCATCTACAAAAAAAATATAATAAAAATCTGAATATTTGACAATTTATTATTTCAAAAGTGCTAAGTTTTAGTAAATTCATTCTCGAAAAAATGTAGAGTTAGAGTAAAAACTCCCTCAAAAAGAATGTAATTTTATTAAAAATATTTTATGTATCATTTTGATTTACAGACACATTATTGTTTTTATTTTTCATACAGAAATTCTGTCAATAAGTAAAATCTCTATAGGTTCAAACTGCAAAATTCGCTCTAGGAATATTATTATATAAATAATCAACCTAAATGCTCTACTAAAAGACTAATTAAAGAAGACGATATGAGGGGAAAAGTGCGCACACAATAAGATCAGCGCACTTTTAGAGAAATGAATACTAAAACCTAGTTACACTCATGAAATTATGAACGACAGAGGTAATCGCCTTCACAAACATACTGATAGGTAGTTAAAGATTCAAGAGCCATAGGTCCTCTTGCATGAAGTTTTTGTGTTGAGATTGCAACTTCTGCTCCAAGACCGAACTGACCGCCATCAGAGAATCTTGTTGAAGCATTTACATAGACACAAGCAGAACCTGCTGCCTGAGTGAATAGCTTAGAGTTTTCTCTACTGTCAGTTAAGATTGCATCTGAATGTGATGCCTTATGACGTCTTAAATGAGCTATAGCTTCGTAAACATCATCAACAATGGAGATGTTCATCTTTAAAGATAAGAATTCTGTATCAAAGTCACTCTCAGATCCTGTTTCTACGTTTTCGTAATCCTTGCACATAGATACAGCATCGCCGTGAGCTACGATAGCAACTTTCTTTTGAGAAAGCTTTGGCAAAAGAAGTTTTATAAAGTCACTAGCAATATCTCTATGTAACAATAAAGTATCCAAGCTGTTACATGCTGAAGGCTTTTGAGTCTTTGCATTGATAACAATATCAACACTCTTCTCAAGATCAGCTGTTTTATCCACAAAGATATGAGAAATTCCAAAACCACCGATGATGACTGGAATAGATGATTCACGCTGGCACATTCTCTGTAGCTTTTCACCTCCTCGAGGAATAAGCACATCAATGTACTCATTTAAAGCTAACATCTGCTTTACCATCTCTCTGTCTGTGCTTTCTAAAAAACTTACACCTTCAGGATTTATTCCTTTCTCTTTTAATGCTTTTACAATCAGAGAATGAAGCATACAGTTAGTGTTAAAAGCTTCTGATCCACCTCTTAAGAAGCAGGCGTTACCTGATTTTAGACATAAAGCTGCAATATCCACGGTTACATTAGGACGTGACTCATAAATCACACCTACAACACCAAAAGGAACAGATTTCTTAACCAAAGTAAGACCATTTGGAAGGGTTCTACCATCATAAATTCTGCCAACAGGATCATCAAGTGTAGCTACTTTTCTAACACCTTCAACCATTTCACGGAGTCTGCTGTCTGTAAGAGTTAGTCTGTCAACTAACGCTTCATTAAGACCATTGTTTCTGGCATTTTCAACATCAGTTTTATTTACTGAAAAGATTGCTTCACGGTTGTTATCTAGTTCATCTGCAATTGCATACAAAGCTTCATTCTTACTTTTTGTATCTAAGATTGAATAATCGTAACCTGCGTTTCTTGCCTTCTTCGCAATTTCTTTTATATCTAACATGATGTTTTCCTAATAAATCGTTTGAGTGAGACTGTTTAAAACAATGCCTCTGGCTATTTGTTATTGTCGATTACTACTAAATCATCACGGTGAATTGCTTCATCACCATGTGTAAATCCTAAGATATTTTCAATTGAAGATGAGCTCTTCTTTTTGATTAGGTTTAACTCATCTGATGAGTATCTGGTGATACCTCTAGCAATCACATTACCCTTTTGATCTTTTACAAGGACAGTAGCACCTCGTAAGAACTCATCATGGACATTAACAATACCTTTTGGAAGCAAACTTGATCCTTTGTTTACAAGAGCATTAACAGCGCCGTCATCGATGGTAACAGAGCCTAGAGCGCGGGTGGCTGAGCTAATCCATGACTTTCTAGCTAATACAGGCTTTTTAGATGGCTTAAAGAAAGTAGCATTACCCTGACCATGGACTAACTCAAGGATAATTGAAGGATTCTCACCTGAAGCAATTATCATCTCGACACCAGCTTGTGTTGCAACTTGAGCAGCCTTAATCTTGGTAGCCATACCTCCTGTACCTAGGGTAGTACCACTGCCACCAGCTATCTCAATGATATGCTCATCAATAGTATCAACGTTTCTTATAAGCTTGGCATCTTTGTTTTTGCGAGGATCAGCAGTATATAAACCGTCCTGATCGGTAAGAAGGATCACTTTGTCAGCTTCTACTAAAACAGCAGATAGTGCTGCTAAGTTGTCATTATCGCCAACTTTAATTTCAGAAATACTTACAGCATCATTTTCGTTAATAATTGGAATGATGCCAAGTTCTAACTGAGCAAAGAGAGTGTCTCTTGCGTTTAAATAACGCTCACGACTCTCAAGATCAGCTCTAGTAATTAAAATCTGACCTACATTTAAAGAATAGATTGAAAAGAGTTGAGCCCACTCTTCAATTAACTTTACCTGACCTATTGAAGCTAGCATCTGCTTGTAGCGAACATCTTTAGGTAAGTCAGGATAGCCTAGTAATTCTCTTCCTGCTGCCATAGCACCTGATGACACTAAGATCACCTTAGCATGCTGTTCTACAAGCTTGTGCACAACTCTTACTATCTCAAGCATATGGGCTCTGTCTAACTTTTTAGAGCCGTGAGTTAAAGTACTAGTTCCTAGTTTGATTACGATTGTCTGATTTTTTAATGATTTCATGATACTGATACATGCTTTGCATGTTGGTAATTAAGTTTTTAACCTGATTTAACTTCTACATTTAAAACATCGCGGTTAAAACATTGTGGTTAAGTTAACTTATGAATTAAATTTCTCTGCAAAAAATGAACAGATGCTCTTGGTCATAGTCTTGATGAACATTGCATAACCTTCATTCTCCATCCACAGAGTGGATACATCTTTGAAGTTATTCTCAAGCATTCTGATGTCATCTTTTGTAACTACTGATCTTTCGGTTGCACAGATGAGTGTGGGAACTGCACACCTTCCAGATGCTGATAACAAGCCCTGTGTCTTTAAAGAGAAAGCTTTAAAACGAGGAATTACCAGATCCCAGTTACTAGCATCAAGGTCTAAACGGTTACAGAATGATGATCTTAAACACAACGGCAGTGAATTTAAGATCTTGGGATCGGTGTAAAAAGAGTGAACGTATGGTGCGGGTAGTCCTAAAGCTTTCACACTTTGCTGATGCAATATAGCAGCTCTAATACAAGCTGTACCGGCAATACCTGAACCGAACAGACCAATATTAGTTGAGTCCACAGATTTTATTGTCTGTAAATGCTCAATTGAGCCTTCGATTACAGCTGAGAAATGATCATTTAAATTCAGTTTTTCACAGGCTCCAATACCCGGCATTTCCACTACATACATGGCAATACCTGCATTCTTAAAGTGATTTTCAAAAAGTCTATAGAATGAGGAAAAACTCTGCTCATAAGTACAAACACAGATTACACATGGATAAATTTGCTTAGTATCAGGTAAATGAAGATAACCTGTAACTTTTTTTCCACTGACAGTAAAAGTATCTTCAATTAAAACACCCGCAGATGAGCTTACAGCAAAGACTTTCTTATAAGTCTGTCTGCACAAGGTATCAGACTCTAAAGCTAATACATCTGATTTTAAATTAGGATATGAGGCAATAGCATAATAGCGTGCAGCCATTCTGTAGTTATGTCCTGCCCCTTCAAGATCCTGCTTTTCTTCACAGGCATGAGCTGCAGTTACTCTTCTTTGAGCAATTGAATTGAATTCATAAATCCAATTACCTGGACCATAATCTTTTACAGTATCAAAGCACTTTTCACGATTTCTCATATTTTTAGAAACACTGATGTTTGCAATTGCTTCATCAATATCCAAAGCATTTCCACCAGACAATACCCAGGAGAACTTAAAAATAGGACGGTAAAAGTTCTTGTGAAAACCTAAAAGAGGATCATGTCTTGAAAGAACTGGCAGATCTACTCCTGAATTTGAAATCATCGAAGTTTCAGGGTAATCAAACTTAGGTTTAAAAAGTGTTTCACTAAGGTTTTGAGAAAGCATATGCCAATCCTTTAATGACAAGTACATTTGTACAAGCTAAATAATTAATGCATTGTACAAGAGAATAAGCAAACTTGCATTAGACAGCAACAATGAACACAAAAAGAGCAAATTTAGATAATTTAGAATAATCGCAAACAGACAATCCACACAAAACTAACAGCAAGAAAAACGCAATAGTAAGAGAAAAAAACAGAAAATCACTTATGGTCAAAAAGACGAAAAGCAAAATTGCTTAAAACAAAGCCATATGTGATTCTTATGCCTTTCTCAAAATAAATACACACGATATTAGAATCTACTTATCAACAATAACATGAGTTTTCCACAGAGATTACAATGTGATTTTTCCACAGTTTCCACGACATTCCACAAAGTTTTCCACAACTATCCACTGCAAGTTGAGGAAAAAGATAATTTTCACATTTAAAAAAAATAAAAAGAACATAGATGTCATAAATTTATAAAAATTTATTTAACAAACGATTAACAAAAACGAAACACCGTGTTTACAATTTATCTTCTTGTTTTTAAACTATTTTAATTAAAAGATTTTCATTTGTGCATTTAATATTAAATAGATATTAACCTTTAAACAGTTTCTTAGTGTCAACACATCTATTTTTATGATCTGTTAAAAGCAACTAGAACAGACTTTTATGAACACTTCTCAACCTCGCATTTTTAAAAGGGATGTAAAAATGTCAACCAAATTTGCCAAATACTTTTCCACTAATTGTGGAAAACTGCCTGTTAATTGTTATTAAGAAATATTGCTCATTTTACTTGTGAATAAATAATTTAACTTATTGAAAGTAAAATATATTATTTTTATAAATTCTATTGACAAAAGGCTAACATTTCACAATTTTTTGCTGGTAAAAAATTTTTATCCACTAAGTTTTCCACATCTTTAATTAACTAATTCACAACCTCTTATAATTTACAAAACTGTAATTATAATTTTTAAGATAAGATATTATCCGTGTTTTTGTTGTTATCTTTTTGTATTTAAAGATGTTCTTATATAGTATTTTTATGTTTAACTAATTTTCAGATATATTCACATCCTTGTTTTATGCACTTTTAAGAAAAATTTTTCACAGTGGATAAATTTATATTGCACAAATTCAGGTAATTTATTCAACATATTGAATATTAAACATTTTATAATTTGCAAGTCTTTTTTTAATTACTTTTCCACAAGTTCTAATTCCCATTCAAATCGTAGTTTTCCACACTTTTAACCTATTTCCACAATGTTTTCCACAGTTTTTGGTTATTAAGATTTTTACACAATAAAATATACTTTTACTTTCATTTATGAAATTTACATTTTTTCATCATTTTATGAAAATTTTGACATTTTGGATAAAGGTCTTAGCAAATTTGTAGCTTTTATTTTCTTTTGACATTCTTAATTTGTATCTTTTCTTTTTTTATCTGCATCATCAAATTTCTTTTCTGATATGATGTGACCGGAATTTATTAACATTGTTTAGAGATTATCTTTTGAAGAGCATTCAGTTAAAAGGAACAATGTTTACAACAGTTTTCAACAGCCTCTTACTAAGACTGTGCTCTTATAAAATCTATTTAAGGATCTAAAAGTGGAAAGCAAGAAAAAATCAGGACTACTAAAGTCTGGAGCGATTACAGCCTTTGCTACCTTTCTTTCTCGTATCTTAGGCATGCTAAGAGATATTGCTATTGCTTCTCTATTAGGAGCTTCCCTTTCAGCTGACGTATATTTCTTTGCAAACAGAATTCCAAACTTCTTTAGAAGATTGTTCGCAGAAGGTGCTTTCTCACAGGCCTTCGTCCCTGTAATGAGTAAAACAAAAGAAACACAGGAAAAAGAAGCATTAAAAGATCTTTTAAACAGGACTGCTGGTACCTTAGGCTTTATCGTGCTTATGGTGTCCTTAGTAGGTATGCTGCTCTCTCCTGTGTTCACAGCCATATTCGGTTGGGGCTGGTTTGAGTCTTATTTACACGGCACAGATGAAGCTATCAAATTTACACAGGCAAGTTTCCTTCTAAAAATTACTTTTCCATATCTGTTTTTCATAACCTTAACTGCTCTTACCAGTGCGGTTCTAAATGTCTATGGAAAATTCTTAATTCCTGCAATTACACCATGTGTGTTAAATATTGTGCTCATCACCTTTGCTTATTTTGTTGCTCCTCATTTTTCAGATCCTAATGTAGTATTAGCAGTGGCAATGGTTGTAGGCGGTGTTTTACAGTTAGCACTGCAGATCCCATTTTTATTAAAGCTTAAGATCTTTATTGTTCCTAAGTGGGGCTGGCATCATGAAGGTGTTACCAAAATTAGAAAACTGATGTTGCCTGCAATTGTGGGAATTTCAGCAAGCCAAATTAACTTAATTGTAAATACAGCATTAGCATCTTTCTTAGCTACAGGTGCTATCTCTTATCTTTATTATTCTGACAGATTACTGGAGTTTCCAATCGGTATCTTTGCAGTAGCAATTTCTACAGTAATTTTACCTGCCCTGTCTAAGATCGATATCAAACAAGATCAAGCAAAATACGTAAAGACTCTTGATTGGGGGGTGCGTTTGGTATTGCTCTTAGGTATTGCCTCTATGTGCGGCATTATCGCTCTAAGAGAACCTATCTTAAGAGTTATCTTTATGAGAGGCGCTTTTACAGCTGAGCATGTTTTACTCTCATCAGCTTCTTTATTAGCCTCTGTATCAGGACTTTGTGCCATTATGTTAGTAAGAGTAATTGTGCAAGGTTTTGCTGCAATTCAAGACACCAAGACTCCTGTACGTTGCTCAATTACAGCTATCTGCTCTAACATTATCTTTAACTTAATCTTAATTTGGCCTTTAGGTTATGTAGGTCTAGCACTCTCTACAGCGTTAGCTGCCTACGTTAATATCTCTCTTTTAATCTATTTTCTAAAAAAGAGAAATATTTACACTATTTCTAAACAGACCCTCTTATTCATCTTAAAAGTGCTGTTTGCAGGTTTCATCATGGCAACAGTTATCTTTATGATTAGACCTGAATTTGAAAGCTGGATTGCAATGTCCACTATTGAAGCTACTTTCTACCTTGCTCTATTAGTAGTAGCAGGAGGCATTGTCTTTACAACTGTATGTCTAATTTTAGGTATCAGGACATCAACTTTGAGGATGTAAAATCTAACCATTTAAAATTTCAGTAAAATTTTGTATGTTGCCGCACATTTATATATAAAGACTTATGATCTTTTGAACGTAATATCTTATAGTTAATATAGAAATATCAATGGACTAGGAGATAATTTATGAAAAAGTACAATAATATTTTAGTCGTCGCCGAACCTAAAAAAGATGTTCAGGTTGCACTTAAACGTGCTTTAGATATCACCCAGTTCAACCCAAAGGCAACAATTACCTTTTTAAGAGTTGTATATGATTATTCATACGATTTAATCATTCTTAACAAGGTAAAGGAAAAGCCTGTTCATGATGATATTGAGCAGACTTATATTGACCATTTAGAGAAGATCATTGAAGAGTACAGAACCAAGGCTAATTCTGAAACTACCATTCTTCCAAAGGTTGTTGAGAACAAAGATGTAGGCGAAGCTGTTATTGATGAAATCAATAATGGTAAATATGACCTTATCATTAAAGCTGCTAACCACCACGGAGTGTTAGATTCAATCATCTTTACACCTATTGATTGGTACATTCTAAGAAATTCACAGATCCCTGTAATTATCGCAAAAGATCATGAATGGACAGAAGGCGGCAACATAGTTGTTTGCGTTGACTTCACTTTAAAAGATCACATAATTTCAAATGTAGCTATGCTACGTGAGGCTCAGATCATTGCTAAACTTACCAAAGGTCAAATTCACCTGGTAAACTCAGCTCCAGTTTATTTACCAAGTGTAATGCTTGAAGTTCCTCATTACTCACCTTCTTTATATGAGCAGAGTGTAGTAGAAGAGCACAAGAACAAACTTTTAGAATTTGCCCACAAGCATAATATTCCTCAAGAGTTCTGTCATATCCAGGAAGGTATGCCTGATGATGTAATTCCTCAGATTTGCAGAAAACTCAATGCAAAATCTGTATTCATTGGTTCAGCAGGTCGTTCTGGCTTTATGGCAGCCTTAATTGGCAACACCTGTGAAGAAATTGTTGATGATATTGATGCAGATTTGTATGTACTAAACAGCAAGACTATTGCTAAGTAATTACAGTAAATCTTTGTCAAACTTATAATCAATGTTAAATGAAAGCTACGTTTTGGAATTATAACGTAGCTTTTTTTTTGTATCTCACGCTAATTATCAGTATCTACAAAAAAAATAACGCAAAGTAATTGCCTTTTTTTTAAACAATCTTTACACCACTAAGTAAACGGTTGCACTGAAAATAATTAATTTTAGAAATCTTGAAATAATTTGATTAGAATATGCGCATGGATTTAGTTGAACATAGTAAAGAAAATGTCTGATTCTTTAATTAACGCATATACAGTTATCTTAATTTTTCTTTTTGGATACTTTTTCAAGCGCTTTAAGTTTGTTTCAATAAAAACAGCTCGTGACCTTTCGTATGTGGTCATGTACGTAACCTTGCCTTGTGCTATCTTGGGAGGCTCCTCAGGAGAGATCAATCTTAAGCCAAGCATGTTCTTTATCTTGCCACTAGCTTTTAGTGTGAGCATGCTCTTACCCTTAATTGGTTATGTACTTTACAGAAAGCAACCTGATAGATGCGTTTATACCATGTTAAATTTAGGTGGCTTTAATATTGGTAATTTCGTACTGCCTTTTATGCAATCAATTCTCTCCCCTGAAGGTTTTATCGCGCTCTGTTTATTTGATGTTATCAACGCTTTCTTCTGTTTCGGCGGTATTTATTGCATGGCTTTATATTTGAATAGAAAAGGCTTTGATTCTGGTGAAAAGATTGATCTTAAAAAGATCTTAATTGAGCTTGCTAAATCCATTACCTCTTACTGCTGCATTTTATCTGTTGCCCTCTCTGCAACTGGCGTTGTGATGCCAAAAGAGCTCTTAGAGCCTATAAAACTAATTGGTAGTTCAAACACCTTCTTATGTATGTTTGTAATTGGTGTAGCATTAAACTTTAATATCAATTTTGCAAGTATAAAACGCATTTTAACCATGCTGTTTTTACGCTACGGTTCTGCTTTAGTAATTGCTATTCTAATTTGGATTCTACCCCCATTCTCACCAATGGTACGTTTTGTTCTAGTTGCAATTATTTTTGCGCCTATAACTTCATTAGCACCAATTACAGCAATCAGATGTTTGCCTCAGTTTGCTGAGGATTCGGCAAACCTTAACATGATGTCCGTGATCACTTCTGTAATCATTATCACATTGTTAAATGCATCAGCAACTCTGTTTTTAGGCTAACGGTCTAGGAAAGAAATGAAGGAAGATAAAAAGATCAGAAATTAAGCTTGTTGGATGAGCTTTTTATGTAAAAAATACCAGCTCACTTTTTTACAACTACTAAGTAATAACTCCAAGTAAGCTTTACACCGTTGCAAGTGGTGTATTTATCTTCATATGTCTTTATAAAGTCATTTAATCTTGATTTGGTCCAGATGCTGTGGGTAAGACCACTTACACCTGTGTTCTTAAAAGAACGAAGCATAGTCTTTACATCAGGATAATAAGAGATAAGCTCTCGTTTCTCTATGCTGTAATCACATTGAGTTTTTTCTAAAATCGTCTCTAAAGTATCCTTATCAATATACTCAAGACCGACACCAGAACACTCTTTTAGTTCATGGAAATTATCTTTTGAAAAGATGGTAAAAGCCAATACACCTTCACTATCTAAATGTTCTGTATAGTTTAAAAGATCTTGTTCAAGATCTTTTAACCACTGGAAGCAGGCATTAGAAATAATAAGAGAGTATGGCTTTGTAAGTTCTAATTTATCAGCATCCTTTTGAAAAAAGTGCAGTTTATTTTCTTTAAAAAAAGCTGTATCTTCAAACTTCTCTTTACACAAATTGAGCATATCTAAAGACAGATCATTGAGTGTCAATGAGGATAACTTTAGATTATTTAAGATAAGTGATGACAAAAGACCTGTACCACAGCCTATTTCTAAAACAGACTCAAAGCTTACTTTTGGCAACAGTTCCACTAACTCATGAGCCATGGTGTTTTGTACACATGCACTATTCTCATAAGTTTTGCTTGCCTTAGAAAAGCTTTTCTGAATACTGTCTTTTGAAATTTGCATTAGTTACTGTCGTTATCTTACTTAGGTCTGTTTTGAAACTATATTAGGTGAAAAACAAAAGCTCTCTCAATGTCATCTTTACTGTAATGACCATTCTCGCTTTTCATTACATTTTGTTTATGTAATTTACATGAAGCTAAGACATTTAATGGTGAAAAGATCCTGTCTTTCATACCGGTGATGGTGGTGCTATAAACAAAATCTTTGACTAAAGGCTCTTGAGAAAATGGTATTAAAGCTTTAAGTTCAGATTTTAATGATTCAACAGAACGCTCAGGTCTTTTTTTCATGTATTCATTGAAAGTATTTAGATTTGTACACATGCGTCTGTAGAATTTTACAGCATTAGCCTCATCTAAAGCATCAATGGTAGCTTGCCACATGGATAAAGGAATTCCTAGTTTATCATCAATTCCTTCTAGGGTTCCGTTAATAGCAGTACTTAGACTTACTTTCTTTAATAAATCATATTTATTTAAAACTTTAGGTGCAGCCATCACTCCCATTGACCAGGTTATAAGATTAATATCTTCAAATTCATAATATAAGCTTGGATCAAAATCTCTGTCTGTGTAGTCATAGACTAAAGCTACAGAGTTTGTGGTTATATCTTGTAAATATTGAAAAGGCTTTTCATCCTGACCGTATCCTAAAAATACAAGGTCAAGACTCTTTTTATCAGTTTTCTTTAAAAAACACTGTTTCATTGTATTGTCTTATAGTTCTGTCTTTGAAAATGCTTTAATGGTATCTTTTAGTTTTTCTACTTCACTATCAGTTAAAGAAGCTGTTAGTGACAGACGTAATCTTGCTTTTCCCTTTGGTACAGTAGGATGACGAATTGGCATTGCATAAAAGCCGTGAGCTTTAAAGAATTCACAAGCCTTAACTGCTTTTTCATTTTCATAAGTTAATACAGGAATGATCTGAGATTGAGATACATTCTCATAGCCACTATCCTTTAAGGCATTGTGGATATATGAGCTAATTGAGTGCAAGCGCTCTCTTAGATCATTTCTCTTTTGCATGTATTTAACCATAAAGTTTGCATGAGCAAAAGATAATGGGGATAGAGCAGTTGAAAAGATAAGTGAGCGGGAGGTATTGATTAAGTAGTCTCGAGCTGTTTCATTGCACAAAATGCAAGCGCCTTCTGAGCCTAAACCTTTACCAAAGGTAGTTAAAATAAAATCAATATCGTCTGTTACCTGATTTTTCTTACATAAACCTGCACCATTATCTGCATACAGACAGAAAGAATGAGCTTCATCTACGTACAAATAAACGTTGTGGAATTTATGTTTTAGCTCCACTAATTTCTTTAAATCACAACTGTCACCATCCATACTAAATACAGCTTCAGTAACCACAATTACAGAGTCATATTTATCAGCATGAGCATTTAATAACTTTTCTAAGTGCTCATAATCATTGTGAGCATAACGAAGACATTTACCTTTAGCTGTCATCATGCCATCAATGATGGAAGCATGAGCAAGTTTATCTGCAAGAATAAGATTATTCTCAGTTGCAAGAGCTGAAATCACACCACTGTTAGCAGAAAAGCCTGAATTAAAGAACAGAGCTTTTTTATTAAAGAGAGCTTCCATAGTCTCTTCAATATCATCATAAGAAGAGTGGGCACCGGTTAAAAGAGGAGAACCTGATGAAGACAAACGCATATCAGCATTTAATTTATCTTTGGAGTTAAAAGATAAAACGTCTGATAAAAACTCTTTAGAAAGATTTAAATTTGCGGCTAATCCTAAATAATCATTTGAAGATAAATTTACATACTCATGTGAATCAACAATGATTTTAGAACCACACTGTACTTTTGGCATTACAGTACGTAGTTGTCCGAGCTTTTTATTGTTATCTAAAAGCTCCTGCATTTTCTGATATAAACTCACGCTAACCTTCTTGGTAAATAAAATTTACATTGAAATTCAGTAAGATATTTTAAGAGAAGAAATTTTTCTGGTCAAAAAGATACGCTTATATGTAATTTTGACAATAAAAATAGGTAAAAAGCGGTTATAATATCAGCTTAAATAGCAAAAGAATTTAATAATGTCAAATAATCAAAATTAAGGTTTAAAAGTGAGCAAAGCGCTAACCTGTCTTGAACCTAAGGCTGTTTGGTCTTACTTCAACGAAATTACAAAAATTCCTCGTTCTTCTTCTCATGAAGAAAAAATCGCTGAATTTATCTTAAAATTTGCGAAAGTACACGGATTTAAAAGCCATAAAGACGAAGTTGGCAACGTAATCATTGATATTGAAGCTACGGAAGACAAAAAGGATGCACCTTTAGTAATTCTGCAGGGTCATATGGATATGGTTCCTGTAGTTGAAGACGGATATACCCATGACTTTCTAAAAGAAGGCATAAAAGCTTACGTTGACGCCCCCTTTGTTAAAGCTGAACACACCACATTAGGTGCAGATAACGGTATTGCTATTGCACTTGTAATGGCTTTAGCAGATGACAAGACCTTATCTCACGGTCCTTTAAGAGCAGTTTTTACAGTAGAAGAAGAAACTACTATGAAAGGTGCTACAGGTTTATCACCTGAATATTTACATGGCGACTACCTCATTAACCTAGATTCTGAGGATAACGGTTACCTCTTTGTAAATTGTGCAGGTTCTTATGATGTAAACATCAAATTCAATTTCAGCAAAGTTGAAACTGAAGACACTAAAGCGCTTGAAATTACCATGTCTCATTTAGCAGGCGGTCATTCAGGTGCTGATATTCATTTAGGTCACGCCAATGCGATTAAGCTATTAGCATCTTTACTTGACGATATGTCTGATGATGTTGATTTCTTTATCAATAACATCTCAGGCGGTGCAGTGCGCAATGCGATCCCTTCTAAAGCACAGTGCACCATCTGCGTGCCAGAAAAAGAAATTGATACTGCAAAGTCAAAGTTAAATGAGCTCTTTAAAGTACAAAAAGAGATCTATGCTAAGACCGATCCTATGATGACTCTTGAGATCACAGAGTCTGATAAAAGGGATGCTTTAGGTTATGCTCAAACCCTTGATCTAATCCACTTTATACGCTCACTGCCAAATGGCATTATGCGTATGTCACCAGAGTTTTCAGGTATTGTTGAAACTTCAATTAACCTTGGAGTTATTAACTCTGATAACGACTGCGTAAAAATCTGTATGCTTGCACGCTCACTTAACAGCGATGCTTTAAGTGATATGATAAATACAGTTAAGTCTCAGTGTTATCTTTTAGATAACGTTGAGGTTGAAGAATCCAACAGACATGAACCTTGGTCATCACCAAGCAAGAACAGACTTATCGATGTTCTAAATGAAAGCTATAAGTCAGTTACTGGTAATGAGTTTAAGGTTACAGCTTTACATGCCGGCGTAGAATGTGCAACTTTTGCTAAGGCAAATAAGAAATTACAGCTAATTTCCATTGGACCTACAGTATTAAATCCACATTCTCCAAAAGAGCGTGTCGATATTGAAGGCGTAAAAGATATTTATTTAACAGTAAGTCGCGCTCTTGCGATGCTTTAATGTAATTAGGAAGAAATAATATGCGTCAGAACACCAGTTCTCAACGAGCTTCACTTCCATTTCAGTGTTTCCATACCTGTACTTCACCAGGCATGTCATCTGACAAAGCTGTTAATGCCGTGCTGTTTGTACGAGGTGCAAAACATAGTCGTCTGAAGATTTCTATTGTTAACTTTTCACAGAACGAGGATCACCGTAATCCTATGACCTATACAGGTTCATGCTTCGGTATTCATCGTTTTGAGGCTCCTCTTGTAGCAGACAAGAGCCAGAATCTGTTGACCTACTACTTTAAGATTGCTCTTACTGATAAAGAAGGCAATGTAACCGATGTGGTTTGGTACAGCTCTTTAGGTATGTCAAGAGAACCTCCTCTAATGCAGCATTGCTATGCTTTAGAGTTATTCAATACTCACCCACAGTGGGCTATTGATTCAATTGTGTACCAGATCTTCCCTGACAAGTTCGCCTCATCTAGCGGAGCTTTCAATGTTGACGGTACCAGAGTTGAAACCGATGCTCCCATCAAGACTAAAGATTTTGAATTTGTAAATCTTGATGAGACACACTGCGGTGGTGATCTTGATGGTGTTGCAGCAATGTTGCCTTACATCCGTGGTTTAGGATGTGACACTATTTACATGACACCTATCTTTAAGGCTCCATCTGTTCATAAGTTTGATACTGAAGACTATGACATGGTTGATCCACACTTTGGTGGTAACGGTGCTTTAAAGAGACTGCGTACTGTAGCTTTAGGCTATGAAATGAAGATCATTCTTCATGGTACTTTCAATCACACCGGTGATACTCATCCTTGGTTTGACAGACAGGAGCGTACTGGTAAAGGAGCTTTGCGTCATAAAGATTCACCATATCGTGAGTACTACACTTTCACCTCAGAAGGTGAAGCTTATGTATCTGACGATAAGGCTAACTATCCTAAACTTGATTACTCAAGCTACCAGACCTGCTACAGTATTTTTGAAGGTAGTAATTCGGTTGTAAGAAAGTGGACACGTCCTCCATACGGCATTGACGGCTGGGTTATCGATGATGCATCTCAGATTGGAGATAACGGCAATGCCAGAAACAATCTGGAGAGATTGTCTCAAATCTGTCAGGCTGCAAGAGAAACTCATCTAGACTGCCTAATGTTAGGTCAGTTTGGTTCTGATCCTCGTTATGCTATCTGCAATGAAGGTAACGTTGACGGTACTATCAACTACACCGGTTTCTTAAGCCCCTTAAGATCATTCTTTGGTGGTATCAACTTAAACGGTGATCCTACCCCTTATACAGGTGATGATTTAAGAAGAAGCTGTGAAGAGTTCTCAGTTGGTGTTTCACAGCAGGTAAAACTGTGCTTGTTAAACCAGTTAGATAACTACAAGTTACCAAGATTCTATGAAATAATCGGTGGTGACAAATATCTGTATTTGGCAGCTTTAGCATGTCTGTTCACCTGGCGTGGTATTCCATGTGTTTACCAAGGCGATGAATTAGGCGATGTAATTGCTAAATTTGATGTTGGTCCTCGTGACATGTTGCCATTTAAGGCTATGAAAGACAGACATGTAAGCGTAAACTCAAATGACGTTCAAAGCGTAATTACTGAGTTAGCTACATTACGCCGTTCAAATTCATCCTTCTCAAAAGGCTCAATGATCTTTATCTGCGCAGGTGGTGCTTATTTTGGCTTTATCCGTCTGTATGACACCAGATTCAGCATTGTGCTTGTAAATGCATCAAGACAGCAGGTAAAGGTAGAACAGGGGTCTGCCCTGTTTCCTCTTTTAGCTGCTACTTATATGCCTGAGGATTGTGGTTCTGATGATACTGAGGATTCAGGTGAAGATCTGTTAATTCCTCTATCAGGTAGAAACGTTCGCCGTTATGATCATGGCGAAGGTCTTGAAGGTCTGTATGAAATGTTAGCTCGTGAAAAGTTATCTGTTCACAGCTATGGTGCTACAAGAACTTCTCCTGAATTTGAAGAGAAGTTCTTAAAAGAGCTTACTGCAGGAAAGACTATGACTATTCCACCACGCTCAACTGTGGTGGTATCTAACGACAAGAAGTAATAGTCTGTCTCTGTAAAGCTTATAAGCCATTATTTAGTCACTGCTAGATAATGGCTTTTTTCTTTTATACAAATTTGCTATTTTTAATTTAGATTTGTTTCTCGTAACTGTTAATTTTTCCTCCCAGTGCAAAGTAAAAAATCATTTTTTAGAATTTTCTCAAGCTCAATAACTGGGTGAGATCCTGATTTTGTTGCAGTCAGTGCTAAACTTAAGGATTTTGAAAAGCTATCTTATGTGGAAAAACTTTTCTACGTTTTAGGCAACGATACACTATCAAGCAATGAGTTAATGGGGATATTACATCTCTCACATAAACCAACATTTAGACATAATTACCTGTTGCCTGCTCTTGAACAGAACCTAATTGAAATGACCATTCCTGATAAGCCTAAGAGCAGATTACAAAAGTACAGAAAAACAAATGTAAAAGCTTGAACTTGATTACAAACTTGTGCATAAAACACAATTCACAGCTCAAATGTAAAACTTATTGTCTAAATCTCAGACTTAACTTGTAATAACCACGGTTGATTTGAAAATTACCTTAGATGAAATCAAGTAAAAATGGTAGAATATGCAGATGTTAAAGATTTTCTCCTACAGCGGGAATTATTTGTTTTATAAGTTAAACGCTAGGTGCTCAAATGAATACTTATCCAAAGACAGCGCTGGTTATCAACTGTGGTAGCTCATCTGTTAAATTTGCCATTTTGAACCCAGAAGATGGCTATATCTTCTTAAATGGTATTGCTGAAGCTTTAGGTTTACCAGAGGCCAGAATTTCATGGAAGTTCAATGGCGGTGAAAAGACAGAGACAATGTTAGGCGCTGGAGCAGATCATAAGAAAGCTCTAGAGTTTTTAGTAAAGAATGTTCTTGAAAAAGATCAATCTTTATTAGATTCTATCGTTGCCTGCGGTCACAGAATTGTGCAAGGTGGTGATATCTACTCACAACCAACTCTAATCAACGATGAAGTTGAAGAAAACATTAAAAAGGTTATTCCGTTTGCACCTCTTCACAATCCAGCTCACTTATTAGGTATTGATGCTGCAAGAGCAAACTTCCCTAAAATTCCTCATGTTGCAGTATTCGATACAGCATTCCATCAGACTATGCCTCCAAAGGCATACCGTTATGCTATTCCTGAGGAATACTACACTGATTTACATTTACGTAAGTACGGTGCTCACGGAACTTCTCACATGTTCTTATCACAAGAAGCTGCTAAGCTTTTAGGTAAGCCACTAGAAGAGACCAACTTAATTACCTGTCACTTAGGTAACGGTGCTTCTGTTACTGCTGTTAAAGGCGGTAAGTGCGTAGATACCTCAATGGGTTTAACACCATTAGATGGTCTAATCATGGGTACACGTAGTGGTTGCATTGATGCTTCAGTTGTATTCTTCTTATGCGAAAGAATGGGCATGACACCAGATGAAGTTAAAGAAGTATTAAACAAGAAATCAGGAATGATGGCTGTATCTGGTGTTTCATCAGATTTCCGTCCTATCGTTGCTGGTATGAATGAAGGCAACGAGAGATGTAAGCTAGCTTTACAGATGTACGCATACCGTTTAGCTAAGTTCATCGCTTCATACTATGTACCACTAGGTGGTCACATCGATGCTATCGTATTCTCAGGTGGTGTTGGTGAGAACGGTCCTACCACTCGTAAGTTTGTTTGTGCTGAGTTACAGGAAGCATTCGGCATCAAACTAGATAACGAAGCAAACTACAACGCTAAGGTATTCATGGGTGTTGATAAGCAGCTTATCTCTACTCCTGATTCAAAGGTTAAAGTTTACGTTATCGCTACAAACGAAGAGTTGGTTATCGCTCGTTCAGCAATGAGCTTCGTAAAGTAATCTAACTCCTTTTGTATGAAATCCTAAACTGCTCTGCAGTTTAGGATTTTTTATCTCCACAGCTGTCTTCTATTCCTATCTAGCTCTCAAGCCATTTTGCATCCTAAACTTTAGCCTTTACTTGTAATAAATATTCTTTGTTTTAGTTCAGAAAACTTACTTAACACTTACAACTCTTTAAGGTAATATTGATTTAACACAGTTTTATAAAGTTAAACTTACATTGATTTTTAAGCAAAAAAAATAAGAAAAGGCATAACGTATGATTGATGTTGCAGATTTAAGACGTAGTTATCAGCAAGGCGGTCTTGATGAAAAGGATCTGCCTGCTCATCCAATGGATCTCTTTGAAAAGTGGTTACAACAGGCTATTGACTCTAAAATGTATGATCCTAATGGTGTAGTTGTAAGTACAGTAGATCAAAGTGGTCAGCCTTACTCAAGAATGGTACTGTTAAAAGACTATACCCGTGAGGAATTAATTTTCTACACCAACTTAGGCTCAAGAAAAGCAGAACAAATTAAAGGCAATCCAAAGATCTGCATGCTTTTCCCCTGGTACATGCTAGAAAGACAGGTTATGTTCATAGGTGAGGCTCACCGTCAGTCTCCACTGCAGGATCTTAAATATTTCCACTCACGCCCTAGAGGCAGTCAGATTGGTGCCTGGACATCTCATCAGTCTCATTTAATTTCAGCTCGTGGTGTCTTAGAAGGAAAATTCTTAGAGTTAAAAGAGAAGTTCAAAAACGGCGAAATTCCTCTGCCTTCATTCTGGGGTGGATATAGAGTTAAATTTACTAAAGTAGAGTTTTGGCAAGGTCGTGAAAACAGATTGCATGACAGATTTATCTATGATTTAGAAGATGGTGTATGGCAGACACCTAAGAGATTAGCTCCTTAAACTTTAAGTAAAGAGCTGCTTTTGATGAAAAAGGACCTTAAAAAAGGTCCTTTTTCATTTGCAATGACAGCTGTTTTAGAAAACTACAGTCTTATTACCATGAATAAATACTTTGTCATCTAGAACCTTGTTAACTGCTCGCATTAAAACCATCTGCTCAACATCATGACCAGCCTTAGCTAAAGTCTCAGGATCATAGCGGTGGTTTACCTTAATTACATCCTGCTCAATGATAGGACCTTCATCAAGATTATTAGTTACAAAGTGTGCTGTTGCACCAATGATCTTTACACCACGGTTATAAGCCTGCAGATATGGCTTTGCACCGATAAATGCTGGTAAGAAGGAGTGGTGAATGTTAATGATCTTGCCTAAAGGATAGTGATTTACAAATTCAGGTGAAAGAATGCGCATATATTTTGCTAAGATCACGTAATCTGGATTACATGAATCAATAACTTCCATCATGCGCTTTTCCTGCTCTGCTTTAGTAATACCATCACATGATACTAATTTAAATGGAACTTCAAACTTTTCAGCTAATTTGCCTAAATCAGGATAATTACCTGCAACACAAACAATATCTGCATCCATTGCGCCAGAGTAAGACTTCATTAAAAGCTCACCTAAGCAATGAGATTCTTTAGTTACAAGTACACATAGACGACGGCGGTGATTGTCAGTTAATCTTACCTTAGCGCCTTGTGGCAATACGCCTACAACTGTGTTAATGAAAGTCTGATTTGAGTTTTCATCACTAAACTCCCCTTCAATTACAGTTCTCATGAAGAATTTATTATCCTCATGAGAAGCGAACTGATCCTGTCTTATAACGTTATAGTGGAATAGAGAGCAGACATTAGTGATTTTTGCAATCAAACCAACGTCATCTGAACACTCTGTTAATAGAATTCTTTTTTCCATAGATGTCTTTCTTTTTTACAAAAAATATTTTTTAATTTTATGAGGTTATATGTCTAATATACAAGCCTCAGCATTTTTGATCAAAAAATGATCGGTCCATTAGAGTGCATTTGGTGCATTTTGTGTAAATTATAGTTTTTTTTACGATTGTGTTTACAATGGAACTAATACTTTTATACACACATGTAATTAAGGAAGACAATCATAATGGCTATAGACGATACTCTACCTACTCTAGATAAGTATGCAACATTGATGATTCCTGGAAAGGATCCAATAAAACTTCCTATTTTAAAGGGAACACTAGGCCCTGAAGTTATCGATATTCGAGAATTGGGCAAGCAGGGATATTTCACCTATGATCCTGGCTTCGTGTCTACAGCATCATGTATGTCAAGAATTACCTTTATTGATGGTAAGAAAGGTATTTTGCTGTACAGAGGCTACCCTATCGATCAATTAGCAACCAAGTGTGACTATTTACAGGTTTGCTATCTTTTATTCAAAGGTGAATTACCTAACAAAGAGCAATATCAGACTTTCGTACACAGAATTAAGCACCATACATTGGTTCACACACAGATGGAATCTTTATTCCAGGCTTTCCGTCGTGACTCTCACCCAATGGCAGTGCTATGTGGTGTTGCAGGCGCTCTATCAGCTTTCTATCACGACAGCTTAGATATTTATGATCCAGAGCATCGTGAGCTTACAGCAATTCGTTTGATTGCTAAAATGCCAACACTTGCTGCAATGTCATATAAATACTCAATAGGACATCCTTTCGTTTATCCAAGAAACGAATTGAGCTATACCGGTAACTTCCTGCACATGATGTTCTCAACTCCATGTGAAGAGTACAAGGTAAACCCAATTGTTGAAAAAGCTTTAGACAGAATTTTTACTCTTCATGCTGATCACGAGCAAAATGCTTCAACCTCATCTGTAAGATTGGCAGGCTCTTCAGGTGCTAACCCATATGCATGTATTGCAGCAGGTGTTGCTTCTCTATGGGGTCCAGCTCACGGTGGTGCTAACGAAGCCTGCTTACGTATGTTAGAGGAAATTGGCTCTGTAGACAGAATTCCTCAGTACATTGCCCGTGCTAAGGATAAGAATGATCCATTCAGATTATTCGGTTTCGGTCACCGTGTATATAAGACCTTCGACCCACGTGCGATTGTAATGAGAGATACATGTCATGAAGTGCTAGATGCTCTGCACAAGGATGACAATCCACTATTAGCAGTTGCAACCGAGCTTGAAAAGATTGCTCTGTCTGATGAGTACTTTATTGAGAGAAATCTATACCCTAACGTTGATTTCTACTCAGGTATCATTCTAAATGCAATCGGTATCCCAACTTCAATGTTCACCGTTATCTTTGCAATTGCAAGAACTATCGGTTGGATCTCTCACTGGAATGAAATGAGACAGACAGCCGATTCACGTTTAGGACGACCTCGTCAGATTTATACCGGTAAGGAATTAAGAAGCGTAAAATCTATGTCCAGAAGATAATTTCTCTAAGATGTAGTTTTTCTAAGAATATGTTCATCAAAAAGCCTGCTACTTTATAAGTTCGCAGGCTTTTTTAACGCAAAATCTAAATCAAGTCAGATCTGATAAAATAGTATAGATTAAATTAGATTAGAAGCTCTTAAAACCTCTTTTATGCACTCAGAGCTCTTGTATAAAAGCTCTAGTTCATCCTCAGGTAGTGGTAGAGCCAGTCTCTTTTCAACACCGTCTTTACCTACAACTGAAGGTAGAGATAAGGCTACATCCTTTAATCCATACTCACCTGTTAGAGGAACTGATACAGGTACAACAGCCTTCTCATCAAAGAATACAGCCTGAGCCAAACGGATAGCACCTGAGGCAATACCGGTATTAGTCCAGCCTTTAGCATCCATAACTTCATAAGCTGTCTTTACTACCTGTTTGTGGATTAACTCTCGGTCTAACTTAACCTCTGGAAAGTAGTTGTGCAGATCATTTAATCTGATACCACCGATAGATACAGTACTCCATGCAGGGAAGGCTGAGTTACCATGCTCACCTAGCATATAGCCCTGGATGTCCTGTGGGTTTACATCAAAATGACGAGATAAGATGTATTTGAATCTTAAAGTCTCTAAGGTAGTACCGGTACCGAATAATCTACCGTGTTTCCAACCAAACTTGGTAGCTGCTAGATAAGTTGTAACATCTAAAGGATTGGTGATCATAATTAAGATAGCATCTGTATTGTACTTTACAACCTCAGACATGATCTCAGTGATGTTCTTAACATTCTCTTTAGCAAGCTTTAAACGCTCATATTGGCCAGGAAGGATGCTAGGACCTGCGTCACAGATAATTACATCAGCATCTTTTACGGTGTCAAAGCCACCAGAGTAAACCTTAATATTACGGTTAATTGGTGAAGAAATAGAATGACAGATGTCCAAAGCTTCACCGTAAGCTACATTCGCTTTAATATCAATACAAGCAATTTCAGCTACAATATTTGATGCTACAGCCTTAGTTAAAACTTCTGAACCTACATGACCTAAACCGATAATGGCCAGCTTATGAATTTTCATAATTGATCCTTATTGTTGGGTGAACATTGGGAATTATTTTTATTGTTGTATATGTGTAAAAGATACTACAAGGAAAAGAGAGGTCAAATAAAATTTTAGGATGTATTAAAAAGGATCACAAAACAAAAATCCCAGAGCTCATTGAGATTGAGATCTGGGATCTAAGATATTAAACGCTTAAATTAAGCGTTTAAAGCAGCCTTTGCCTGCTCAGCAATAGCTTGGAATGCTACCTTATCATTGATTGCAAGATCTGAAAGAACCTTACGATCGATAACAATGTTAGCCTTCTTTAAGCCATTGATTAACTGGCTGTAGCTTAAATCGTGCTGACGTGCTGCTGCATTGATACGAACAATCCATAAAGCACGGAACTGGCGCTTCTTCTGACGACGATCACGATATGCGTACTGACCAGCCTTAGTTACAGCCTGAACTGCAGTACGGAAAGTACGTGAACGAGCACCATAGTAGCCCTTAGCTGCCTTTAAAACCTTCTTGTGACGAGCATGTGCGGTAACACCACGTTTAACTCTTGCCATTTGTCATATCCTCCACAAACTATGCGTAAGGTAACATACGTGCTACTGCGCGTAAGTTGCACTGCTTAACAGAAACCATGCTACGCAGCTGACGCTTGCGCTTGCTTGTCTTCTTTGTCAGGATGTGACGTAGGTTTTGGTGACGGCACTTGAATTTGCCACTACCAGTTTTCTTGAAACGCTTTGCTGCGCCTCTGTCGGTCTTCATTTTGACCTTGACTTTACCAGCCATTTTATATACTCCGCATTATTAGCAGTTAAACACAGTACAGGAGCTTTAGTCACCTAAAGACTTTTTAAACCCTGCAACTATTTCTTTTTAGGAGCTAACACCATAGTAGCCTGTCTACCTTCAACACGTGAAGCAGACTCTACTGATGCTATTCCCTTCTCAACGCATAGATCATTCTCTACACGCTTTAGGACATCTAAACCTAAGGACTGATGTGCCATTTCGCGACCGCGATAGCGCAGAGTTACCTTAGCTTTGTTGCCCTCTTCTAAGAAACGGATTAGGTTGCGTAGTTTAACCTGATAATCCGCTTCATCTGTACCAGGACGGAATTTAATTTCCTTAACCTGAACAACTTTTTGCTTCTTGCTCTTCTGATCTTTACTCTTCTGATAAAGATACTTGCCATACTCGATGAGTTTGCATACAGGAGGCTCAGCATTTGGACTGATCTCTACAAGATCTACGCCCTGTTCTTTAGCCATACGTAATGCATCGACTGTTGGCATAACACCAACTAGTTCATTGTCAGCATCTAACACACGTACTTCACGACATCTGATGTCATTGTTAATCCGGTTCTTTTGTAATGCTTTACCGGTCTTTCTGTTGTTGTTTATAGCAAGTACTCCTAACAAAGTTTAACCTAGAAGATTAAGAAACTTTAATCTTTCTTGTTTGCCTCAGCTTCCTGTCTTGATTTTTCAATCTCTACATCGGCATCAGGCATATTTTTGCGCTGTATAATATCTGATTTTATGAGTTTAATCAAGTCTTCTACAGTCATTGTACCTAAATCTGCACCTTTTCTGGTACGAACAGCTACTTTGCCCTGCTCAGCCTCTCTTGCACCACATACAACCAAATATGGAACATGCATTAAGGTATGCTCACGGATCTTAAAGCCAATCTTGTCATTGCGGAGATCGGTCTTAGCACGGATACCTTCAGCATCAAGTTTCTCATAAACCTGTTTTGCATAGTCGCACTGGTCATCAGTGATGTTCATAACAGCAACCTGACATGGTGATAACCAAGTTGGGAATGAACCTGCATATTCCTCAGTTAGAATACCAATGAAACGCTCTAATGAACCTAACATAGCACGGTGGATCATTACAGGAACGTGTTCTTGGTTATCCTCACCAATGTATGCTGCGCCTAAACGTGCTGGTAATGAGAAGTCTAACTGTACAGTACCACACTGCCAAGCTCTACCTAAAGAGTCATGTAAAGTAAACTCAATCTTAGGACCGTAGAAAGCACCTTCTCCTGGCTGTAACTCAAACTCTAGATTGTTTGCTCTTAAAGCCTCTTTTAAGTCCTCTTCTGCTCTATCCCAAATTTCATCTGAACCGATACGCTTCTCTGGACGGGTTGACAGCTTGATATCAACGTTGTGGAAGTTGAATACATCATAAACGTCGTAAACCATCTTAATGCAGTCTGAAACTACGTCTAAGATCTGGCTGTCAGTACAGAAGATATGAGCATCATCCTGCTCGAAACCTCTTACTCTTAATAGACCGTGTAATGAGCCTGATGGTTCGTTACGGTGATCTTTACCGAACTCAGCCATTCTAATAGGTAGATCACGGTATGAACGAGTACGTGAATTGAAGATCTGAATTGCACCAGGGCAGTTCATAGGCTTAATTGCGTAATCTCTGTTCTCTGACTTGGTGGTAAACATGTTCTCAGCATATTTATCCCAGTGACCAGATCTCTCCCACAATACTCTATCCATGATCTGTGGTGTATTAACCTCAATATAGTGATACTTGTGCAGCATCTCTCTCATGAAGTTCTCAACAATACGGTAAATAGTCCAACCGTCGTTGTGCCAGAATACTAAACCAGGAGCTTCCTGCTGGAAGTGGAACAGGTCTAACTTCTTACCTAAAACACGGTGATCACGCTTGGCAGCTTCTTCTCTACGCTTTAAGTAAGTCTTTAATTCATCCTTTGAAGCAAATGCACAGCCATAAATACGCTGTAACATCTTGTTCTTTGAATCACCACGCCAGTAAGCACCAGCAAAGTGAGTTAACTTGAAGTACTGGCAGAAGCCCATACGTGGAACGTGAGGACCACGACACATGTCAACGTACTCATTGTGGTGGTATAGACCGATTGACTTATCTGACTTGTCGATATTCTCTTCTAAAATTAACTTCTTGTATGGCTCATTGCGAGACTCAAAAGTGTCATAAGCTTTCTGCCAATCAACTACTTCCTTTACAACCTTGTAGTCTGTCTTAGCTAGCTCATGCATTCTCTTATCAAGAGCTTCAAGATCTTCTGCAGTTAACTTGTGGTCAATATCAACATCGTAGTAGAAACCATTGTCGATAACAGGACCGATAGCCATCTGTGTATTTGGCCATAACTGCTTGATAGCGTGTCCTAACAAGTGGGCACATGAATGGCGAATGATTTCAATACCCTCTTTATCCTTAGGAGTAACAATTGAAACCTCAGCATCGTGATCAATTAAATCACATGCATCATGTAGTTGACCGTCAATCTTACCTGCAACACAGTTACGTGCTAAACCAGGACCAATTGCTGAAGCTAGATCATAAATGGAAATTGGCCTATCAAACTCTTTGATATCGCCGTTTGGAAGTGTAATTTTTGGCATTTTTTAACCTCGATGCATACCTTGCATCTCAAGGCTCCATAATAAAATATTGAAGTTACTGTCCCCTGTAACTATCCTTGCACTACTCGACAAGGCCTTGCACAGAGCAACAACACACAGACTGTAAGCTCATATAAGAAATTTTGCTTAACCGGTCTGTAAACAGAATGGATTATACTCTCTTTAAGAAAATGTGCGCAATGGATAATTTTTACAAAAAAATATATGAAATAGCTAGTTACATTTAGGTATGAAAATACATTAACTAATGTTCTACAAACAGTAGTCTGCTACATATAAAAACAGTTATAAGGGAAAATAGGTTGTATGCAAATTTATCAGTACTTTACAATTCCAATACGCGATTTTTCTACCGCTTCTATAAATCAGTTGAAAAATAAAATGTTACTGTATATGTAAATCAAAATCATAAGGTATGTTTAAATAATCGTAACGATACAATTTTATAGTTATAGTAGTTAATTATTTATTGATTATTTAAAATTTCTTGATATAATATGCAAACCTTTTTTAGGCGCCCTTAGCTCAGCTTGGTTAGAGCATCACCTTGACATGGTGGGGGTCGGTGGTTCGAGTCCACTAGGGCGCACCATAAAATTGGCAGTGGTGATACTGTTTTTTTATGCTCAAAAGCGACCATATCAATATTCACTTCTATTTTTTTGTATTATATATAATACAATTCCGTTATCGTTTTAAAAAGCACATTTCTATACATCTTTTTGTGAACATTATCCTTTTATTTATCTCATTTGTGCTAATAATTTTTTAAAATTTTTCTTGATCAGATTTTTTATGATTTACGTAACAAATTTCACATTTGTTTTATTGAGTTTTCTTTTAAAAACGACGATGTCATTTATACTTAACACATCAATAATAATTACTAATAACAAATTTTATAAATCTTTAAGATTTCAAAACATAAGAAAGCAAAGAATTTAACAAAAGCAAAATTCTGACGATATACAAACAAACGATAAGGCTTACTTTTATTAAGGCGAACTAAAAGTAACAAAGCCAATCTATCAAACCACGATAATTAGGCTTTAGTTGCAATTTTCAGGACAATTCATTTATGAAAATTTTAAATTCATTTTTAAAAACATTGGGGTTATTAACCGCAGTTATCTCAGGATTATTGTTTTCATCAACCGTAGCCAACGCTTTTACAGTTGGAGTTGCTTTCCCAACACAAAATGACACTCGCTGGTACACAGAAGGCTTCATGCTAAACAATAAGTTAAAAGCAGCCGGATTTAATACAGAGTTATTCTTCGCAGGTGATCTTGACAATGGTCTTCAGTTAAAGCAACTAACAAGAATGCTCAACTCAAACGTTGATATTCTTGTTATTGCGTCAATAGATGGTTTCTCTTTAGTAGATACCTTAAAGCCAGCTCAAGATAAAAAGATCCCCATCATCAGTTATGACCGCTTAATCATGAACACCGATGCTCCTACTTACTATGCTTCTGTTGACAGCGAAATGATTGGTGAGTTGCAAGGACAATATATTATTGATCAACTACAACCTGGTAGTGGCAGCGTCAAGCAGATTGAGATTTTTACAGGATCTCCTGATGACAATAACGCTAGGATTTTCTATGAAGGCGCTATGAAAAAGCTAGGTGGATTTATTGACCTTGGTTATATCACTGTAAAATCAGGTGAGGTGAAGCAAGAGGATACCGCCATACAAAATTGGAGCCCAGATCTTGCAAATAAGCGCATGAATGATCTCTTAGATAAAGTAGGTTACGGTCCTAATGGTGAGAGACTGGATGCTATTTTAGCTCCTAGCGACGCTATCGCAGATGGTATTGTCTTTGCCTTAAAAAAAAGAGGATATACAGCTGACAATATGCCAAAGATCACCGGTTGTGACTCTACACCTGCTGCTTTAGAACGTATTCAAAAAGGTGAACAAGGCATGACTATTTATAAATCAAATGAGCTTTGTGACACTGTCGTTCAGATGGTAAAAGATATCAGCCAAGGTAAACCAGTTGATGTAAATGACAACTTTACCTATGACAATGGTTTTAAGATCATGGACTCTGTTCTGTGCAAACCTGAATTAGTTGATAACAGTAATGTAGATATTGTTAAAAACTATTAGGTCATCGATAATTCTTATACAGAAAAGTATCGAGTAAAAGTACAAGCTCAATCTGAAAACAACAGATTGAGCTTCTTTTTGTAGCTTACTTTACTATCTTGTAGGACAACATTCTTTCCTACAGTTCATTTCCATTAGTGGCAATGACATTTTTATACCAGAAAGCAGAGTCTTTTAAGGTTCTCTTTTGAGTTCTTTAATCAACATAAATCAGACAAAATCTATACTTGTATCCTTCAGCCCACTCAAAGTTGTCCATGAGTTACCTGTAGTTATAGCCAATAACCTCAACATCTTCATCTATTGACTTTTCTAAAGAAATCTAATTTCTCGGTTACTATCATCCACTCTTCTTCAGACATGAAATCCTCTGGGGCAATATTCATGTAAGAAACAGCGCGTGGAGTAATAGTACCTTTAAACACAGGATCACACCGCTAGGCAACTGAGAATGGTCCCCTTCTATCAGAGAAGGTAAGCTCATAAGCTTTCTTGACTAATATTCAGTGTGCCTCGTAAGGGTAGCTGTTAGACTTTTTTAGACCTTCAAAACTTGCTTGATATTTAAGTGATGGTGAGATTTTATTACTAGCTCATATTCTGACTTAAATCTTGTTGTAAAAGAAACTCAACCATTACTTTATCTTCTTGCAAAGAACCTCACATTCTTTATTTCTAAAAGAGATACCATATATGTAGATTGAAGATATATCTTCATTCTCAAGATGAGGCTTTGCATAGTTTTTATCTTCAATCTGAGCTAGAGCCTCTCTTGCTTTAGATTTCTTACTTTCAGAGATTGTGCAGGTCTTAATCTCTATGATTACAACTTCATCTTGTTTATTTCTAAAGACAATATCTGCATAACCATCACCAGATTCATAGTTAGAATGGTATTCAGAGAAGAAGTTTACAGAGCAGTTAGAGAACAAGCCGTTCAAATATCCATGGTAGTAGTTCTCATGAGGGGCCTTAGTTGCATTATCTCTTATAGAGATATAACTTTGTAACAGGTTATAGATAGTATCAGATGCAATCTCAGCCTTTCCTTCAAAGAGGTTATTAGCTAAAGTATCAGCAACACTGTTTGGTGCAATCTTTGTATTAAATCTGTTTTGAATGTTGTGTTCAAAACACTCAAGTATCTCAAGGTTAGGTATTTTTACAAAGATATCTTTATTATTTTCTTTTGCTAAGCCTTCTTTTTTAGTCTGTTCCCAATCTACAGTCAGATATCCAGTATGTAAGAGTAATGACCAGAAATCATTCAATCACAGATTAACTCTTCAAAGTTCATCGAAGTTGCTAACAAATCAAAGATCGACTTCTTTACAGGTTGCTATATTCAAGATCTGATGACAGCAAAAGATTTTGATAAAGATTTAAAGAAACTTGATGCCAGATGGAGTAGAGCTTTGGAGATGACAAGAAACTAACTTATCTAAAATCAGGTCACAGCAGGAGTTGCTGTGACCTAACCTTACAGGAATTACTGTTATTTCAGTGTCCGCCTAAAAGGTAGTGGACATAAAAATATAGGCTCTGTTCGTACTATCAGTTGATACAGATCTTTGTAACAATTTTACGTAAAAAAATAAAGCCAAACAAACTATATGACAATATTCACTAGTCTGCTTGGTTTAGTTCTATTGAAAAAATATAATTAAATTCTATCCCCATAAGGTAAAGATTTTATGTAATCCTCCATAAATTGCCAATCTGGTTCATATTCATTTGTTTCAGAATTTAAAATAGCTGGAAGTTTTAGTTTAATATTTTCACAAACGGAGCAATAAACAGCTCTTCCGTAAGAAAATCTATATTGTTCTTTTTTTATAATTGAACAAATAAACAGTGCAATATAAGATGTTAATTTGAATTTTGGTAATAGTATATTTACTCTTCCATGACTAACAGCGTAAAAAGGTAATTTTTGGTAAAAGGCATTACAAAACATATCGACAGAAATGACGTTGCCTTCAAATATTTTTGCAATTCCATCTCCTTCTTCATTAATGTATCCGATTATCCCATTATTACTTTCACCTGAAGACAATAGAGGGATATTTCCTTGTTCTACATCATCAATTTTTAAATCTCCTTTTGAAAGAACTACATTAAAAAGAGATTTAATTTTAAATTCTTTCCAATTTTGTTGACTCTTTAACTCTATTGAATGCCATTTATTTTGTGTTGTAATTGGTTTGTAATGAAGAGATTTGACGTAATCTTCCATGAATTGCCAATCAGGTATAAAACCATCGTCTGAATATTCGTGGTTATCATCAATTGTTATAGAGCCATCTTTATTGTGTTGAACTGGTAACTTTATCAAGATATTGGGTAAATTATCACAACAGTTTCTTCCATAACAAAATTTAACTGATTCTTTGTTAATAATTGTTGTAATAAAAGCTAACTGATTAATTGTAATGCGTGAATTTTTACAAACTAAAGCTTTAGCTCTTGTGCTTATATAAAAATCTCTAGGTTGAATAAATGCCCAAAATTTTCCTCTATCAGCAATACTGATTGAAATTTTATGATCAAACAGCTTCCTATTTGGTATTTCTTTTGTATAAGCAGCTATATTGTTGTTATCTACTGAATTACTTGCAATAGGGATATTTCCTTGTTCTATTTCTCCTATAATTAAATCCTTTCCAGTAAAATCATCAAACAGATTACTGATCTTGAAATATTTCCATAAGTTAATATTAAGCTTCATAAATATTACCTTCTCTTACTAAATAGGAAAGATAATTATTTAATGTTTCTTGGAAGTTTTTTTGAGATAAATTAGAATAATCAGTCTTCATGTATGCTTCAGCGCACCATTCATCATATATAATTTTCTTGCCATCAATATGAGAAGACATTTCATGTCTAACAGATAAGCCTTCAACTTCCTCTAAGTTGTCATAAATAGACATCCATTTATTATGGATTGCTTGATATTTATTTTTGTAATCAACTCTTCCTAGATTTTTTTTCTTTTCAAAACCATCATCTCTAAAATAACCAAGCCAGGTTTTATAACCTTTATTAGGTTTATTTGCTTCAAATACCATAATACAAGTTACAACACCAACTGGATAAAACAAGTCTACAGGCATTGATAAAACAGCTTTTAAACGATGTTTTGATAGAATTCTTTGTTTGACTTCATTAAGTTTTTTATCATCTTTAAATGCACAGCTTTGTTGAACTATCGCAACGACTGTTCCTCTTTGAGGAGCTACGACATTTAATGCGTGTTCAACAAATTCCATTTGATTTGCCAAACCATGATCATAAGGAGGGTTTAAAAAAGCAATTGTTGGTTTATGGTTATTTTTAATAAGTTGTTCATAAGTAAAACAATTTCCGTTATAAATATTGCTTTTTCCATCTCCTCTGAATTTCATATTTGAACAAGCATATGTAAACATGTCTGGTCTAAGTTCAACACCACATATTTGTTTTTCTCTAATATTTTTTCTTAAAGTTTGATCATTACCTGCTAATTTAAACATTCTTTCAAGAGAAGCTACGAGAAATCCACCTGTTCCACAACAAGGGTCATAAACAACATCATTAGTGGTTAAATGCACTAGATCACAAAACAGCTGCGTAATATGTTGTGGTGTTAAAACTAAACCTTGTTTTTGCTGTGAACCTGCATATCTTATAAATTCTGTGTAGAATCTGCCTAAAAAATCGTACCCAATATTTGGGTGAGCAACTAAGGGATAAACATTTCTTTCTAAATATGAGATAAAAGTTTTTACAACAGTAACTGTTAGTTCTTCTTCTTTTTTCTTCTTATGTTTAATCTTTTGTTGAGAAAAAATAGGTTCATTTGATAATTTTGAATACTCGGCAATTAGAGCATTTTTATTTCTAACAAGATTTTCTTCAGATTGAAGAACAGCGTCTATAGATGCCAACATTAGTTCAATTATCTCTTTAGAAGAATTCTTTTCTTTGTATTTATCAAAAAATGAACGATCTAATAATGACATTAAGACAGCACTTACAAATGTGCATCTTACCGTTGTCGGTATAGAGTACGCTTGATATTCCTCATTAAGCTCTTTTGCTTTACTTGATATATCTCTTGTATAGAAGTTCGATATAAAAAATTGATCTTCAAATAACTGCAAATAGTCTGAAATAGATAGTAGTTTTACATCTTTTGTATCTCGATACGTATCGTCTTTTTTTTTCCAATAGAAATTAGATACTTTTAACTCAGATTTTGTTTCTCCACTTACAGCAATGGCAACTACATTGAACTCTTTAGATAAGAAACTAGCATAGTGCAATACACCATCAACAGCATAGTCTTTAGGATTATTCCTTCCAATTGATTCGTGTTTTGTTGTGAGTGCTTTACACTCAACCACAATTAAATAATTTGAATTTGTTGGAAATGAGATAATAAATTCTGGATAACCGTGTTTTTTCTTCTTAAAAAATTGAGTGTCAGCATTATTTTTTGAAGCAGAACTTAACAATTCATCAATTAATTTTATTGAGGATTTTTGTTCGTCCCATTGAATAGATGAAAAAACAGGATCGTCCTTAAAATGATCTCTTACTAATCCCTCGGTTAATCTTTCATTAGCCATGATTAAACACCTCTCTCATGGCTAATTTATTCTCAAATAAAAGGCTTGCTCTAAGAACTAAAAGGGCTAGACTCGCTAGTGAGTGAGTGAGTGAGTGAGTGCATAATCTGTACCTTATACTGGAATAGCAGCCCTTTTGCTTACATTGTGAGATTTTTCATAAAATCTGTGTGTAAATACAAAGTCTGCAAAGATCTTCTCTTTATCTTACATTGAACCTAAAGAATAATTTTTGATGTTGTTCCAAATCAGATAGTTATTTAAGTATTTAGTAGAAACACCTCTAAAATTGTAGATGATAAACATCTTTAATATACAGTGATAACTGTTGATCTTGGCTATATTAAAGGTTCCTTTAGAGCCTTTACCAGATTTGATTTGAACCAGCTGTAAGTTATGTTCATTTGCAATCTTATTGTAAACTGAATTTCTGTCTGTAACCAGCACAGAGTTCTCAACTATTGACCTAGAGAAAACTTTTCTTAAGTCTTTTACTGTAGGTTTACCAAGATTGGTAATCACAGACTTTGACAGACCGTTAAGATTGATTGCACAGGGAACACATACCTGCTCTGAGGAAATACCTCGTGTATATGTGCATTTACATCTTTTGTGACTTTCTCTAGGTAAGTTAAAATTTGATTTTTTATGATTTCCTTTGAAACTTAAGGGAAAGAAGGTTTCATCAGCTTCAACAACACCGTCTAATTTAACCTCACGGTGCATAGACTGAAGTGAATCTAAGATCTTATGTCTCCATTTAAAGGCTGTATCAGTGTTTATACCGCATTCTTTAGCACTTTTTCTGATACTCATTCCCTGCATCATGCTGTTAATGTATTTTCTCCAAACACCTTCTGGATAAGGGGATTTATAAAGAATGGTATTAGTCTTAGAAGTGAATGAACGATTGCAGTCTTTGCATAAATACCTCTGCTCTCCTTTGGCAGATTTACCAAATTTAACTATATGCTGAGAATTACAATAGGCACATTTGCAAACTGACCGTTCTGTAGCTTTTGTAGTAGAATTTTCACCTTTTACTTTTCTTAAAAAGGCTTTCTTTTCACTTTCTGAAAGGTTATTGAAGATTTGAAATAATGTATTAAGCTCTGTCATGTCATTACCATAATTATTTCTATTAACTGTTTAAATTATAGAATAAAAATTATGTTTCATCAACTGATAGTACGAACAGAGCCAAAATATAAAAACTCAACAAATAAAAACTAAACTTTGAAATCACATTGCAAAACTTCAATTCCATGAACCATTTCAATTCCATGTTACTATCACTTTATGACTCAAATTAAATTTATGAGACTCTTTTCTGAAGACTGAAACTGACGACAATTAATGTCGACCTGTCTACAACGAACAACGCATGATAGCAACTAGATAATGGTACCAGCTACATCAAAGCCTCAAAATTAACATATAACCATTTGATCAAAAAGAAAAATATTCACTCATTTTTCGTCATCAAATAATGTGAACTACAACAAATAAAATTATGAGTAACAGTAGTTTTTACTGATATTTTTAGAAATATGAGCAATTTCTTTGAAATATTGTCAAAGTTTGTAGTTCACAGTCACAGTTTTAATTTATCAAAATGAATAAACTTATCTTTAGTGATGATTGATGTATGAGCAAAAAGCAAATACATAATTATGGGATGTAAAATTATCACTTCATATAAATATACCTTTTAAGGCTCTTTGTGGTCAATTGCCATGAAGAGCCCTTTTCAAAAGGTATGTTACCTTGAAAGACACATCTTTTTCGTTTTCTACTTTTAGTTTTTATATATGATTTGACTGCGGACAAGATGCAGATCTGCATTCTTATATCGTTTGAGAAATAAAAAGACAACCTAATCTCCTAGATTGCCATTAACATGAGATTTAATCTTTAAGTTTTAATTACAGAGCAGAACTTGCCTTGTATAAAACTACGTCATTAACAGCTTCAATAGTGCAAGTCTCATTAGCTTTCTGTAATAAAGCCTTACCTTTACCGTAGTAACGGTTATTCTCATCTAACTTGAACTCACCACTTACTGCTAACCAGATACATGCACTCTTATCTTTAGGAACAGAGAACTTCTGATTTGGCTTTAATACATACTTAGTTAATCTGAAATCTTTAACTGGTACGTTGTACTCTTCACCGCCATCAGCTGTCTTTGCTGAAACTAAGGTCTTAGGAGTGATTTCTTCGAACTTAACAATCTTTAATAATTCTTTAACATCTACTAATTTAGGAGTTAAACCACCACGAATTACGTTGTCTGAGTTAGCCATTAACTCAATGTTCTGACCTTCAAGATAAGCATGAGGAATACCAGCTCCCTGGAATACTACATCCCCCTCTTTAACGTACATTAAGTTCATTATAAGAACCATGATTAGACCTGCATCTAAGTTCTGTCCGCATTCACGAGCACGAAGACCTGCACGTACAATCCAGAATAGAGGATCACGGCGAGAGATCTTTGAAGATTGATAATCGCCTTTGTTCTCATCTACTACTGGAGCTAAGAGCTTATCTAAGGCTTCTTTTGATAAACCGAAGATATATCCTACAAACTTGTTTAACCCATCTTCCGCGTATTTCTTTGCAAGATCTTTTGTAGATGCAAAACGTGACAGATTCTTAATTGCTGTCTCTTTATGAGCAAAACCGTGTAACAGATAGAAATCTGATAAAGCCAACATCAGCTCTGGCTTGTGGTTGTTATCTTTGTAGTTACGCAGATTTGCAGGAACATTATCACGCTCTTCTCTGTCGTATCCTGCTCTTGCCTGCTCTAGAGTAGGATGAACCTGAATAGATAAAGGCTCACGTACGTCTAATACCTTTAATAAGTATGGAAGTCTGTTTGCGTACTCTTTGCAAACCTCTTCACCTAAAACAGATTTAGGATCGTAATCAATAAACTCTGATAACTTCTTACCATTAGAAAGTGTTGCAGTTCCATAAGGATGCTCACCTAACCAGTACTCAGCGCTTGGTTTTCCCTCAGGAACTGAACCTAATAGCATCGGGATATAACAATAACCTCCCCAAGCATAATCTTTGACAACACCCTTTAATTCAATCATTTTGACCTCTATTTATTTTCTAGATTTAAAAAAACTAGTTTTAAGTTAATTGTATTTTATAAAAATACCGACACAACTGTTGTTATTAAATTATTTAAACAGTTTTAAACTCACATAAGTTTTTCTACTGCTCTTGAGACAGAGACTCAAGATGTAAGCTGCTTGTAGTTTGTTCATTCTCACAATGACAGATAGTTGTACGAATCTCATCACTACATCTTTGATACAATTCAACTTCAAGACCAGCAGCATTGCTGTGACGAAAAACATTTAGCTTCAATCTTTGGATTGAACTCAATGGCATACAACATTCTGTCTTTAGCTAGACAGGATTTATCTAAACACACTGGAGTTAAACACCGCAATAAAGAAACAGCTAAGAGAGCAAAGCTGCTAAAGTCCTACAACAACGTGTTTTCAACATTCAAAGGTATTCCTCTTCTGACTTTAAATTACCTGTTTAAGTTTCTGGAAACGCCTCCTTTAGAGAGTTAACTCCTTACTTAACATCAATACAGGCGATGTTGAGATACACAGTGCATATTCCTATTGCAACTCTGACAAATTTCCTTTCAGAAGATATATAAATTCACTGATTTTTAAAGAGCATCCTGTAAGGCTTAGATTCAGGATCTTATTAACTGTTTTGACGACAAACGAGCCATCAATTTATGTGAGATTGATTGGGTTTATTTGGTTGCCGTAAATCAAAATATTCCTTAGATCATTAGGGTTAATTTTTCAGAAACTTATATTTTTTAGGCGATGTATGGTACCATTTATCCGATCGTTACGGTTATATAAACAATAAGCAATTTATTAGTAACATTTTCAGAAATTTATTATGGCAGTTACATTAAAGACCATCGCTGAATATACAGGGCTCTCAGTTACTACTGTATCAAGAGCCTTAAAAGACGGCGACGATGTTAAGCAACCTACAATCGATAAGGTTAAAGCTGCAGCAAAAAAATTAGGTTATGCACCAAATCTTCAGGGGCTGAGCTTAAAAACAGGTATTAACTACAATCTTGTTGCAGTTCTTCCAATGTTAAAGAGTGGTGATATCGTTGGTGATGTGGGCTCTCTACCTTTAATTTCAGGACTCACCTCAGGTCTTGTTGGCACTCCTTATAACCTCTCAGTAGTTCCAATGCTACCGGGACAGGATCCTCTAGAACCAGTAAAGTATGCTGTTGAAAGACGTTTAGCTGGCGGCATTATCATCAATGCAACCAAGACTAGAGATGAGAGAGTAACTTATCTACAGGAGCATAAGGTTCCATTTATTACCTTTGGTCAAACCGAAATGAGTATTGATCATGCTTTTGCTGATATTGATAACTACGATATCGGCTATAAAGCAGCTTCTTACCTGTTCCAAAAAGGCTGTAAGCGCATCTTAATGATCTCATCATCAGCTGAATATACCAATGCTTGTCATAAGTACTATGGTGTTAAAAGAGCTGCAATGGAGTACGGTATAGATTTTGATAGAGACAGAGATATTGTCTATGACTACTCTGTTCAAACAAACTACAGAAAACTCTTCTGTGACATCATGTCAAAAACTAATCATCCAGATGGTATCTTCTGTGGTTCTGAGATTTCATCATTAGGTTGTGTAGCTGGTGTTGCTGATGCAGGTTTAGTAGTTAACAAGGATGTTTATGTAATTAACATAGAAAACAGTGATTTACCTGCTTTCTATCAACCACCTATACCAGGATTAAGACAGAACTTCCATTCAATTGGTACAGTATTATCTAAGTACTTAATTAAACTTATTGAAGGTGAAGATCCTAAGAAGTTACAATTCTTAGAAAAAGCTACTTTCTATCCAAGATAGAGTAAACTTTTACATCAATTATCCGAAATGGCAAGCTAAAAACCTAAACTCCGCAGATCATAGTTACTAATCTTTGATCTGCAGAATTTAGGTTGTAAATAATAAAGTTATAGCTAGATGTTAAAAATATCTAACTGTTCTGAATCAGAACTATCTTTCCATGCCTTGTCAGCTTTAGCATCATCAGAACGCTGTTTTTCAATATTCTCAAAGTAGTCTTTTGCAGGTGGAACAATATACTCTCCTGTAAAGATTGAGGTATCAAACTTGGTTAAAGCAGGATTTTCCTCTGTTACAGATGCTTCAAGATCTTCTAACTTCTGATAGATAAGTGCATCTGCGCCAATTTCTTTGCAGATCTCTTCATTGTTTCTACCATAAGCAATAAGCTCTTTTGAGGTAGGCATATCAATACCATATATGTTTGGATAGCGGATCTCAGGAGATGCTGATGCAAAGAATACCTTGTTAGCACCTGCCTCACGAGCCATCTGAACAATCTGTAATGAAGTGGTACCACGTACGATTGAGTCATCAACTAAGAGTACGTTCTTGCCTGCAAACTCAGCTGGAATTGGGTTTAGCTTATTACGTACAGACTTCTTACGCTGTTTCTGACCTGGCATAATAAAGGTTCTGCCAATATAGCGGTTCTTTACAAATCCCTGACGGTATGGAACACCTAATGATCTCGCGATCTGCACTGCAATATCAATTGAAGTATCAGGAATAGGAATTACCACATCAATCTTTAAATCCTGATGCTCTTTCTGGATCTGCTCGGCAAGCTTCGTGCCCATGCGGACTCTGGTTGCATATACAGATGCTCCATCGATAATGCTATCTGGACGAGCAAAGTAAACATACTCAAAGATACATGACTGTAAATGAGGATCATTAGCGCAAATTTTTGAATATAACTGACCATCTTTGGTGATAAGTAAAGCTTCACCAGGTTTTACATCACGAACTAGCTTAAAGCCACTGACATCTAAAGCCACACTCTCTGAGGCTACCATGTATTCAGTCTTGCCATTCTCGTCTTTCTTCTCTCCTAGAACCATAGGTCTAATACCAAATGGATCACGGAAAGCGATTAGACCTACGCCTAAAACTAGGCAAACTACAGCATAACCACCTTTAATCTCATCATATACGCCGGAGATAGCTTTAAAAATGTCATCAGCAGTTGGTACATCACTATTGATTTGAGAGATTTTCCAGGCAAGGATATTTAGAAGAATTTCAGAATCTGATTGGGTATTAACATGACGGTGGGCTTTTTTACACTTTTCTTTTAACTCTTTAGAATTGATAAGGTTTCCGTTATGAGCCAGTGCAATTCCGTATGGAGAGTTTACATAGAAAGGCTGAGCTTCTGCTGCTGATGAAGAGCCTGCTGTAGGATAACGGTTATGGGCGATACCAATGTTTCCGCGCAGTCTTAACATATGTCTTTGCTGAAAGACTTCAGTTACCATACCGTTTGCTTTGCGCTGATGAAAATTGTCATATTCATCTACGGTTACGATACCTGCAGCATCTTGTCCGCGGTGCTGTAACACCTGCAAAGAATTATAAAGTGATAAATTGACAGGAGAGGTTCCGACAATTCCAACAACACCACACATAACTATAATGCTCCAGTTCCTGAGGTTCCTAAATAATTAAAGAACCATTCAACGATTACTTCAAGATGAGGTACAAAGATTGAATCTTTATACCAAGGATAATAGGTAATAAAAGAAAGAATATGGAGTTTAATTAGGATCTGTAATACTGCAAAGACAGCACTTACAATTAAAATTCCCCTAACCACTCCAAAGACCACACCTAAAAGTCTATCAAAGCTTGATAAACCTGCTTTCTTTACAAGTGAACTTATAGTACTTGCAACAAAACCTAAAGCAATTAAGGTGACAATAAAAAGAACAATGCTGGCGATTACTTTTCTAGTTAAATCGTCGTTTGAAAAGGTAATATATTCTGATAACTGTGGGTAAAACCGACTTGCAACTATAAAAGCTGCAATCCACGAAAGAATAGAAGAGGCTTCACGAATAAAGCCTCTAAAAATAGATGTTATGGCTGACAAGCCAATAACACCTACTATTACCCAATCAAGTGCTGATAGCATTACTTAGTCTCAGCTGAGATTACTTCTAAGCCGCCTAAGTACTTGCGTAAAACCTTAGGTACGGTAACAGAACCATCAGCATTCTGATAGTTTTCAAGAACAGCAACTAAAGTACGACCTACTGCTAGACCTGAACCGTTTAGAGTATGAACTAACTCTACCTTGCCATCCTTACGACGTAAACGAGCCTGCATACGGCGAGCTTGGAAGTCTACACAATTAGAGCATGATGAAATCTCGCGGTAGCAGTTCTGTGCTGGTAACCAAACCTCAATATCATAGGTCTTAGCAGAGCTAAAGCCCATATCACCAGTTGACAGAGCAACAACGTGATATGGGATCTCTAAAGCCTGTAGCACTGCTTCAGCATCATGAGTTAAGGTCTCTAAAGCCTGCCATGAGTCTTCTGGTTTAACAATCTGAACCATCTCAACCTTATCAAACTGATGCATACGGATTAAACCGCGGGTATCACGACCAGCTGAACCAGCCTCAGATCTGAAGCATGGAGTATGAGCTGTGATCTTAATTGGTAATTCCTGCTCAGGAATAATCTCACCACGAACCATGTTGGTTAATGGAACTTCAGCAGTTGGAATTAAGCAGAAATGATGATTTACACCATCACCATCGCAGTCACCATCAAGATTGGTGTGGAACAAATCTTCAGCAAATTTAGGCATCTGACCTGTACCATATAATGAATCCATATTTACTAAGTATGGAGTGTAAATCTCGGTATAGCCCTGCTCATAATGCAAGTCTAACATTAACTGAACTAAAGCTCTGTGAAGTTTGCAGATAGGCCCCTTCATGAAAGCAAAACGTGCACCACTTACTTTACGTGCAGTTTCAAAATCTAACATGCCTAAGCCTTCACCAATAGCTACGTGATCTTTGATGTCAAAATCAAACTTACGTGGCTCTCCCCACTTTCTTACTTCAACATTGAAAGTATCATCAGCACCTAGTGGGCATGATGGATCTGGTAAATTAGGAACAGTAAGAGCGATGTCATTTAACTGCTTTAATACCTCATCCTGCTTCTGTTTTACTTCGGTCAATTCTTCACCGATCTTTGCTACCTGAGCTTTGATCTCAGATACATCCTGACCTGCCTTAATTGCCTGACCGATACTCTTTGAAAGTGAATTACGCTGAGCCTGTAATTCTTGAGTGCGAGTCATAGTCTCTTTACGTAATGACTCTAATTCATTGATCTTCTGAACATCTAATTTGTAGTTACGTGTTGCTAGGCGCTTCGCAGCCTCTTCAATATCAGCGCGTAAATATCTTGAATCAAGCATGGATAATTGCCATTTGTTAAAGTTAATAAAGAATTCTGTTTAATTGCTTTTATGCAATCAATAATACGCCGGTAATTTTAGCATACAGAGTGAAAATTTGTTCAAATAATATTAAGTGCGCCAAAGTTACTCATACTGTACTTTTTTACCTTTAAAGCCCTGTGGGTAGCGCTTGTCTTTTTCTAACTCATCTCTTTGTCTTAGATATTCTTCTTTTTTAGATAAGTTAAGTTCAAAGCCTCTGTCAGATGGATGATAGTACACTGTGCCTGTTAGTTCTTCAGGGAAGAAACTCTCCCCTGCTGCATATGCTCCCTGATAATCGTGAGCATAACGGTAGGTTGCTTTATACCCTAATCTTTCCATAAGCTTAGTAGGTGCATTTCTGAGATAAATCGGTACATCAAGCTCTCCATTTTGTTTTGCATCTTCACGAGCTTTATGGAAGGCTTCATATAAATGGTTACTCTTAGGAGCTAAAGCACAATATACAGTAGCCTCAGCAATCGCTCTCTCACCTTCATAAGCACCTATTCTGTCAAAGATATCCCAAGCATTAAGGCATACTGTCATAGCTCTAGGATCTGCAAGACCAATATCCTCGGTTGCGATCGCTAATAAACGTCTTGCCACATACAGAGGATCCCCTCCCGCCTCTAAAATACGTGAATACCAGTACAAGGCTGCATCAGGTGCGCTGCCGCGCACTGATTTATGGAAGGCTGAAATTAACTCGTAATAGGCATCACCGCCTTTATCATAATTTATGAGTTTTCGACCTGCTACAGCTCCTACCATAGCAAGGGTTAAAATTTTGCCACCTGTTTTTACGGGAGAAGCTAAATCTGATGCCATCTCTAATATATTTAACAGGTATCTAGCATCTCCTGCAGCTAAATCAATAATGGCTTTTTCTACACCGTCTGCTAAATGGATGTTTTCTTTTAAAAGACCGCGATCTGAGTTTAAGGCATTATAAAGTAAGGTCCTAGACTCATCTTCAGAGAGTTTTTGCAATACATACACTCTAGCTCGAGATAAGAGAGCAGAATTTAAACTAAAAGATGGGTTCTCTGTTGTAGCACCAATAAAAGTAATAGTGCCATTTTCAATATGAGGTAAAAAGGCATCTTGCTGAGATTTGTTAAAACGATGAACCTCATCGACAAATAAAAGTGTTTTAACGCCACTTCTTTTGCGCAATAAAGCTCTATCTACAGCTTCACGTATATCCTTTACACCTGAGGTTACAGCAGGTATTTGCTCAAAATGCGCGTTACAGGCTTTTGCAAAGAGCAATGCTAAGGTAGTTTTTCCAACTCCAGGAGGTCCCCAGAGGATCATTGAATAGCATTGACCTTTATTTAAGATAGTTCTTAAAGGTCTGCCTTCACCTAAAAGATGTGATTGACCTACATACTCTTCTAAAGTTTTAGGTCTCATTCTTGAGGCTAAAGGAGCAAACTCGTCGTTTAGCTCCTTATCTAATTGTTCATTGGCTTTATGATCTGCTTTTTCCTGATCAAATTGACTGAACAGATCAGTTTGACTTTCGTTCATCATCTATCTGAGCATCCTCAGGAATTTTGTACTCAAATGAGCTGTCAGACACTTGGGTCTTTACTTGAGATAAAGTGTAGCGATTGGTATTACCATCTTTTAACTGTACATATAAATCAGATACTAAATCACCTTGAAACTCTAGCTTAATTGACACAACCTGACCAGGATTTTTAGCTTTTAGAACATAGCTATTGCCACCTTTTGCAACCTCATACTGTCCCCACACAGATTCACTCTTTGTGGTTAATAGCATGAATGGTGAGGAGTAAAGCTCCTGTTTATCAAAAATGCTTACCTGGTTTACAAAAGGATCATAGAAATAAACAGTGTTTCCTTTGGTAAATAGAACCTGTTCATCAGGACTTGTAGTATGCAACATGAACTTATCAGGTTTCTTTAGAGAAAGTCTTCCAGATGACTTAGACACTAAGGAGCCATCTTTTCTGGTAACAGTTTGAGAAAAAGTTGAACTCAAAGCATTTAAAGTTGAGAGTTTTGACTGTAACTCTTCTTTTGTATCAGCACTTGCCTGAAAAGACACAGAAACTAAAAAAGCAACAATTACAGCTTTTACGAATGCTACTTTCACACCCTTTAAACTAGTTACTAATCTCATGAAAATTACCTTTTATGTAAACAGACTTCTTTACACTAAAATAAGATAGAAGACTGTGTTCTTATCCTGTTACTGAATTAAAAAGCCCTTATCATCAATGATTTGTTGAGCCTGCATCTGGCGGTGAATTTTACGTGCTCTGTTATAGCCAAAACCAAAAGCAGTTTGTAGTTCTGATACAGAGAGTCTCTTGTTTGATGAGCAGTATGATCTTGCATATTCAACTACCTGATCAAACTTAGCATCTAGTTGTTGTGCTGAACCATCACTATCTTCACTCTCAACGCTTTCCTCTTCCTCACTTTCAGTAATGCCCTCAACATATTCAGGCTCACCTGCCTGCTGTATCCATGAGGATACAACCTTTTCAACATCCTGATTGCTTGTAAATGGACCTTGTGCGCGGAACATCTGAGAGCGGTTTAACTGCTGATACTTAACTAACATATCACCATTACCTAAAAGTTTTTCAGCACCTGTCTCATCTAAAACAATTCTTGATTCCATTGAGTTTTGAACGGTATAAGCAATGTGAGATGGCATATTTGCTTTAATCGCACCGGTTACAATATCTGCTCTTGGAGTTTGTGTTGCTAAGATTAAATGGATACCAGCCGCTCTTGCCTTTGCTGTTAATCTTGCAATTAAAGCTTCTGGAGTGTTGCCGTCTTTTTTTCTAGTTACACTAGCTACTGCCATTAAGTCAGCAAACTCGTCGATTACTAAAACAATATATGGAACTGGCTTTAGCTCTGGAGGAATACCAATTGTGTTTTCACACCACATAGGATCATAAACTTTCTCACCTAAGAGATTCTTTTCTTTGATGAAATCATTTAACTGTGAAATTTTTGATAAATTCATCAAGGATAAAAGTTTATAACGACGCTCCATTTCCTTAATCAACCATGCTAATGAAGCTACAGTTGAATCAGGATCAGTAATAATTGGAGTTAATAGGTGAGGTAAATTCTGGTATTGAGAGAACTCAACAGTCTTAGGATCAACCATGATAAGACGTAACTCAGCAGGTGATCTTGCAAAGAGCAATGATACTAGCATTGAGTTTAAACCTGCTGACTTACCAGAACCTGTGGTACCTGCAATCAGTAGATGAGGAGCATCTGCAAGATCAGCTATAACAGGAATACCTACAGTGTCTACACCTAAACACATTGGCAGTTTTGCTTTCGAGTGTACAAATTCCTCTGAATCGATAATGTCACCTAAACGGATCATTTGGCGCTTATCATTTGGAACTTCAATACCAACATATGGAGTACCAGGTACCACCTCGATGATGTTGATGTTTTGACTCATTAGACTTCGCTGCATATCAGTTTCTAAGTTTACGATGGTCTTAGACTTGGTACCTGCTTCAAGGCTAATATCATATCTTGTAATAACAGGACCTGATACGGTCTGTTCAACTTTTGCTTTAACACCAAAGTCACTCATAAACTTATCAATACGAGCTGATTTTTCTGAAATTTCTTCAGCTGATACCTGTTCTTGAGACTGTGACTGCTCTAATAAATCAAATGAAGGTCTCCATTTGCCATAAATTTTTGAAGGAGATGTTTCTGTTGCCTTTGCATAAGAGACTGTAGCTTTAGAGGCTCCGTTTGTGTTTGAGCCTTTAATTTCAATCTTATTTGAAATGTTATTTGGTCTAAAAGTATTCATAGACTCAAACGGAGGTTTAGACTCATATCTGGAACCATCCATGACATTAGCAGGAGTATTTGAAGAAACACTGTTCACTCTTTCACTTGAACTAATCTCAGGGTTAATATTCATTACAGATGCACTGTTTTGAGTATTAGCAGAATAGCCTGATTCAATAACTGAGTTCAAAGCGCTGTTCTCTTTTTCTGGCAATGGAGCGTATGGATTAAACATAGGCTCTGTAGCTTGAGTCTGTTGCTGTGAAGATTGTGTTAGTGCACCTGTCTGCTGAGCATGTAAAGCTTCAGTTAATAACTTGTCATCACCTGACTTGTTATCTTCAGCAACATTTTGATTAGCGCTAGTAGCTATACTCTGACTTACTCCCTGATATGGGGTAACTAATGGTTCCTGATTTACCTTATTTTCAGATGAAGATGTGTTTTCATTATTAACTTTTGAGCTATTTACATGAGAGTTACTATCTGCTGAAGCAGTTGCTACATTACTCTGTGAAGTTAAAACTCCTCTTGTCACCTTTGAATACTGTTCATAACTTGAATCTGACTCTTTAATTGGTTGAGTGTCAGCAATAGAAAGCTTTTCATCACTCTCATCAGATGAAGGCACAAAAGCTGAACTTAAGTTTTCAACTTCAATTTTTGAACTATCTTGAGACTTGGTAAGATCAGTAAAGTTAATTACGTTTTCTGAAATTTCACCTTGGCTTGGTAACATTGAACTTGTTGTAGTAGCTTCACCATAGGCTTTATTATTCTCTGATAAAGTAGGAGCTCTGGTAATTACAGATGAAGGCTGTGAGTATTCGCCACTTACAGATGAACCATCAGAACTAATGTTAACCTTAGGCTCATTATTAGGTACATTTACTGTTGGTATGGTGGTGGTTCTGGTAATTACAGTGCTTACCTCAGAACGACGAGAAGGATTACCTACAACTTCAGTTGGAGGAAGGTGATCAGCTCCTGCCTTATAAACAATAGTTGAAGCTTTGGGCTCTGCTGCACTGCTGTAGTCAGCTCCATAACCTTTGCTGTAACTTGAACTCTGATTATCACTATTATCTTCTAGTCTTGTAATGATAGTCTTTTTAACTGTGTTATGAACCACTGGTTCTTGTACATTTCTGCTATCTTTAATAATAGTCTTAGTTGAACCATCATCGTAATTTTGATTAGATGAAGGAGCTACATTTGGAGCGTTTACTCCTGAAATGTAGGTAGATGGACCTGAATTTGCATCCTCAGATGTATTATCAAATCCATAAGAATTTGAGTATGTGCTAGATGTTGAGCTAGTTGACGCATCTGATGATTTCTTATACTCAGGAACCTGAACGCCAGGAGTAATATAAGGGCTAGACTCTTCTTGAGCTCCCCAGTCCTCATGAGAAGTCGAATTCTGTGTTAGTGCATTATTATCAGCAGAAAAGCTTCCAATTGAACCAAATTCAGGTTCAATTCTCTTCACTTCAGGTTCTCGTCTATGAGCAACAGCGGAACGGGTTCTATTGTGGCGAGGCTTTTCAATTGATGACTGCTCATTATTTGTACTTGGGAAGATCTTTTTCTTTTCACCAAAGGCTGGAAGTGAACCTGATGAAAAAGAAGTGCTTTTGAAAAGATCGCTAGTTGTATTCTCTTCTTCTTTTTTCTTTGTGGAAAAATCAAGGTTGGTTTGGAACGGCTCTTTTAACTCTCCGTTTTTAGTGTCAAGCTTGATATTGCCATACAAAACGCTGTCATCTTCTTGAGTATTAACTTGAGGATCTTGTTTTTCGTTCTTATTGTTGTCTTGCTTTTTATCTTTATCGAAGAAGCCAAATATAAAATTACCGATCTTGTCAAAGTACCAAAAAGGACCTTTTGAGGTAAAGAGGAAAAGGCCTAGTAATGTAACTAAAGCAGGTAAAAGTTTTCCTATTGGGAATGGCAATGAGTCAAACATGCTCATAAAGAAATAGCCTAAAAAGCCACCTAAACTAGTTTCTGTATCTACAACCAATCCTGAAAATAATGAGCACAGACCAATTACAAGGATGTTAAAACCTAAGATAAACAGACCTATTACAAAGAAGTCTATTTCTTTTAGAGCAATCTTTTTGATAAAGAGTTTGTAACCTATAAATACAAATACCAAAGGAAACAGAAAAGTAACATTTCCAAAGTAATTAAACACATTTTCCATAAAGGAACTTTGTGCTGTTGTTACTATTCCTTCTGTGGTTTCATTAGTCAGTAGCTCTCCACTCATAGCCTTGTGGAGATTATTACGGAATGAAATTAAAACAAAAATGCAGATCAAACTTGCAAGACAAACCGCGCCAAACAATACCTTTCTAACAAGGCTGATACTACTGTGATGTGCCGCTCCCTGAGTTGGGCGAAATTGCATTTGAATCCTCCGCTAATTCTTTGTTCTTTATCAAAATTTTTATTATTTTTATAGGTTTACTTGCTTATATATTTTTTGCTGTAAAAATCTCGATAATGTTAGCACCATTCATGCATTCAATCAATTTTATCAACTGGCAATTTTAGTTCTGATTTTCCTTAATAACTTTACAAAAATTGATTACAATAGCGGCATTAACTAAAGAGAGAAAATCATGATCAATATCGTTCTATACCAGCCAGAAATGCCTTCAAATGCAGGCAACATTATTAGACTAAGCGTAAACTGCGGTGCAAGGCTTCATTTTGTAGGTCCACTAGGCTTCTATCTTGATAATGAAAGACTGATGAGAGCTGGTCTTGATTACCATGAGCTGTGCAACCTTACAGTTCATGTCAACTTTCAGCAATTCCTAGAAAAAGAAAAACCAAAGCGTTTAATTGCTTCTACCTCTAAAACACACCACTCACATGTTTCTTTTAAGTTTGAAGATGGTGACTATGTGATCTTCGGTAGAGAAAAAGAAGGACTGTCTGATGAGGTGTATAAGGTTATACCTGATGATCTGAGAATTAAGATCCCTATGGCACCAAACAGTCGCTGTCTTAACCTCTCAAACTCTGTTGCAGTTGTTGCCTATGAGGCATGGAGACAACTAGGATTTAAGGACGCATTAATTTAAAAAATTTAGCTATTTTTCTGTTATTATATCGGCCGTCAAAACTGCATTAAAAATAATAGAGTAAAGCAGTGCTAATAAACTCTGTATAAAACAAACTTTGCAGAGTTTTATTCAGCAATCTTTTTAAGATAAAAGAGGATACTTCATTGCTAGATTTCTTAGTGGGATTTTTTGGTAGTTACGGCTATGCGGCCGTTTTTGCATGTCTTGTTTTATGCGGATTAGGCGTACCTGTACCAGAAGATATCACCTTAGTTTCAGGCGGTGTAATTTCAGGTCTTGATCTTGCTAATCCTCATATCATGTTAGTTGTAGGTCTCATTGGTGTACTATTTGGTGATAGCACCATGTTCCTAGCAGGCAGGATCTTTGGTTACCGTATTCAAAAGATTAAGACCTTCAGAAAGATTGTTACTCCTCAAAGATTCTCTCAAATTCAACGTAAATTTAAACAATATGGCTTAGGCTTACTGTTTGTAGCTCGTTTTCTTCCTGGTTTAAGATCCCCTATTTACCTAGTAGCCGGTATGAGCCATCGTATCTCATACGTAACCTTCATTATTATGGATGGTTTAGCAGCACTTATCTCTGTTCCTGTTTGGATCTATTTAGGATTCTTCTTTGCTGACAATCTTGATACCCTCATGACTTATGTTCACGATGTACAAAAAGCAATCTATTTAGTTTTAGGCTTATTAGTTATCGTGGTTGTATTTGTAATTCTAAAAAAGAAGTTCCACTCAAAAATGAATCAAGTTGCATCAGATACTGATGACAAGGACAACAAGATCTAAGCTAATAGGTTGACCTTTTAGTGAGGTCAATCATTCTCATCTTTTCTTCAAAAATGACAAAATATGTCAGTATCTTGCGGTTCTGCTGTTATAAATAATGTATATTTATAACTGAAAGCTAACAGTTCTGATTTTATACATAAAATCAGTATCTAAAACAGGATCAAACAATGAGCAACAAACAATTCTTAGAATTACCATACGGTAAGGATGACTTCCCTCTATTAAGAGAAGGAAACTGTTACTTTGTAGATAAGACTCCTTATCTTAAGACAGTATTTACAGATCAATCTGCTGTATTGTTATTTACCCGTCCAAGACGTTTTGGTAAGACTCTGCTCATAAGCATGTTTGACTCATTTTTGAAAATCAATCCTGAAAAACCATTTGATAACTCAAAACAGCTAGAGCTCTTTAAAGGTACCAAAATCTTAGAAGACAAAGAGTTCTGTGATAAGTTCATGGGACAGTGTCCTGTTATTACCATTACTTTAAAAAAAGTAGAAGGTACTAATTTTAAAGAGTTTTATGAGAGTTTTGCCTCAGCAGTACATAAAGTAGCTTCAAGATACAGCTATCTAAAGTATAGTGATAAATTAGATAAATCCGATAAAGAAGAGTTAGAAAACTTAACCACTAAAAGTTATTTACTTAAAATCGAAAATCAGCAAACCGTAAAGGATGCTTTAAGTACTTTATCAGGACTCTTATATAAAGAATATGGAAGACGTGCCATTCTTTTAATTGATGAGTACGATGTACCACTAGCAGCAGCTTCATACCGCGATAGAGTAAACAAAGTTCTATATAAGAACAGACCTGACTTTGTTGCAGACTGCCATGAAAAGATGGTTGCCTTAATGAAAGGCTTTTTTGACTTGTTAAAAACCACTCCGGGTGATGAAGGTGCTATTAGTAAAGCAGTGATTACAGGATGTTTAAAGGTAGCTAAGAACAGCTTATTTACAGGTGTAAATAACTTTAATGTCTGTTCTGTAGTTGATAGAGAACAGAAATACACAGGCAGCATTGGTTTTACTAAAGATGAAACCTATAAGTTCTTAAAAGACTATGAACTAGAAAACTTCTCTGAAAAAGTTAAAGAGCATTATGACGGTTATAAATTCTGTGATAAAGAGATGTTCTGCCCATGGGATGTAGTCAATTTCATTGATGAGAACTATAAATACAACTTAAATGGTGAAACAGATTCAATTAGAACCAATAACTACTGGTTAGGAACTACCTCAGATAAATCCCTATATGATTACTTAGGATATTTAACTGACAGCGACAACCAAAAGATGCAGGACTTAGTTGATGGTAAGTCTATTAGTTTTAAGTTAAACGAATCCATGAACTATGATACTTTATCAGAACATAATTCAAATGATTTCTGGTCACTACTCTTACATACAGGTTATCTGACTGTAGATTGGGAAAAGACAGATGAAGCAGAGTTGTCTAAAGACGGTAAAACCAATAAAGAGGTCTTTGCAAGAATTCCTAATTTAGAAATCTTAGATTGCTTTGATACAAACATTAAAGCAAGATTTAGTTCTGAATTTATAAAGCATAACCTACATAATAAGTTAGTTAATGCTTTGTCCAGTGGCAATCAAAAAGAAATTTATGACATCTTCTTTGACATGTTACAAAAATATGTCTCAATCAGAGATACAGCAACTAAAGCTCCTTTAGAGAACTACTATCATGGTTTTATCAACGGCATCTTTGCAAGCTGTGAAAGCATCATTTCTGAATATCATTCTAACTATGAGTCAGGGAATGGCTATCCTGATATTACCTTTAAAGCAGAGCGTAATACCAAAGCTGTAATCATTGAGATTAAAGCTACCTCTAATGAAGAGGATATGGATGAGCTTGCAACAAATGCTTTATCTCAAATTGAAGAGAAGAACTACGCACAACCATTTATTAAGCAATCAAAGATTACTGAGATCTACGCTTATGGCTTAGTATTTTGTAAAAAGGATTGTCTTGTGTTTTGCAAAAAACTTAAATAGATAAGCATCTGATGTCCCACTTTACTATCTTTCAATCTATCTTAAAAGATATGATTGAAAGTAGTACCAAATGTTCACTTAAATGAACTTTCTTACATTCACTTAAATTATTGCTTCCATTGTTATAAAATACCGCTCGGTTGGGCAACGAAAGTTGCCTTTGTTCGTTCACTTATTTGGAAACAATAATGGATGCTTTAACTCAAATAGTTGCAGACATCAACTCGATCCTTTGGGGACCATGGTGTCTGATCCCAGTACTGGTGGGCGCAGGTATCTTCTTTACCTTTAAGCTTCGCTTCGTGCAGATCCGTCAATTTGGACGCGCCGTAAAACACGTATTCGGTGGCCTGTCATTTAACGGTGAAAAAGCAGGTAACCACGGAATGACCTCCTTCCAGTCACTAGCTACCGCAATTGCTGCCCAAGTAGGAACAGGTAATCTTGCAGGTGTAGCTACAGCTATGGCAATGGGTGGTCCTGGTGCCATCTTCTGGATGTGGCTTGCAGCTTTCTTTGGTATGGCAACTATCTTTTCTGAAGCAATTTTAGCTCAGCTATATCGCTCAAAAGATTCTGAAGGTCATATCACAGGTGGCCCTTCTTACTACATTACCCACGGTTTAGGTAGTAAGTCACTTGCAACCATCTTCTCTGTTCTTATCATTATTGCCTTAGGTTTTATTGGCAATATGGTGCAAGCAAACTCAATTTCAACTGCATTTAATTCTGCATTTGAAATTCCAACTCAGGTTACAGGTCTTTTCATCATTCTATTAGCAGGTTTCATCTTCATTGGTGGTATCAAGCGTATTGCAGGTTTTGCTGAAAAGATGGTTCCTCTAATGGCTGGTGTCTATGTATTAGGCGCTATCTACATTATGATCTGCTACGCAAGCGATATTCTGCCTACTTTCAAAGAGATCTTTGTTGGTGCATTTAATCCATCTGCTGCAACTGGTGGTGTAATCGGTGCTTCTGTAAAAGAAGCTATCCGTTACGGTGTTGCTCGTGGTCTGTTCTCTAACGAAGCTGGTATGGGTTCTACTCCACATGCTCATGCTATTGCTAGAGTAAAACACCCTGTTGAGCAAGGTTTAGCAGCTATCATTGGTCTATTCATTGATACCTTCATTGTGCTTACCGCAACAGCATTAGTTATTTTAGTAACAGGTTCTTTAGATGGTACTAAGACTGGTATTGAATTAACTCAGGCAGCATTCGTTAAAGGTATGGGTACTGCAGGCTCAGGCTTCGTAGCTTTATGTCTGTTCTTTGCTGCCTTTACAACCATCATCGGCTGGTACTTCTTTGCTGTACAGAATGTTAAATACCTCTTCGGTTACAAGGTAATTAACATTTTCTCAGTTATCGTACTCTGTTTCTTGATGACAGGATCTTTCTTAAAGGTAAACCTAGTTTGGGAATTAGCTGATATGTTCAACGGTTTAATGGTAATACCAAATATCATTGCTGTAATTGGCTTATACAAACTGGTTGTAAGAGCATTAGACGACTATGAAGGCAAGTTCCTTAAAGGTGATAGACCGCTGTTTGGAGCTTCTGAGCAGTTAACCGGTCGTATGGCAAAAATAAACACCCTACATAGAAGAAAGAAGCAACGTTCATAACTTAAAAAATTAAAAGAAACGTCTAAGTAAAAGGCCTCAAACTTTTGAAAGCTCGAGGCCTTTTTTATGGAACTTTATAAAAATCTTATGCTTTTACAGCATCTTTAGTATTCTCTAAGATCCACTCTCCGTTTGAGTTCTTTGAAATTAATATCAGTTCATGCTTTGCAATTAAACTTGAACGATGACCTACACTTAAGATTACCGATTCTTTTAATTCAGTTCTTAATAAGTCATAGGAAACAGATTCAATTCTCTCATCTAAAGCTGAGCTTGCCTCATCTAAGAATAAGATCTTAGGTTTGATTAGAAGGGCTCTGATAATAGCAATACGCTGTTGTTCACCTAAAGATAACATCAACGACCAGTTATCCTCTTTATCAAGATCTGATATTAGATAATCTAAAGATAACACATGCAAGTACTTCTCAATTCTGCCGTCTTTTACTCTCTCACCAGGATAAGAGATTGCATCTCTTAATGTGCCTAATGGTAAATATGGCTTTTGAGATAAGAATAAGGTGCTGTAATTTTCAGGTTCTAAGATCTCACCTTCAGCATGTGGCCAGATGCCTGCAATAGTTTTAATTAATGTAGACTTACCACAGCCTGATGGACCTCTGATTAAAAGACTTTGTCCGTCTTTTAATTCTAATGACAGATTGTTCCACAGCATCTTGCCTGTAGGAGTTCTTACAGTAAGACTATTTAAGCTAAACTTACTGCCCTCTTTTTTAGGAGCAAGACATTCAATTTCATTGCTTGAATCCATGCTGTCAAAGAATAAAGCTAAACGATCGATCACTGATTTGTAGTTAGCCCATGTTGAGAATGAGCTGATAATGGTAGATAAAGAGTCCTGAACCTTACCAAAGGCAGAGCTAATCTGCATGATGCTACCTATGGTAATTACCTTAGCAAAATACATAGGAGCTGCAATTAGCATTGGGAAGATCACCGCTGTCTGTGCATAACCTAAGGTAAAGAAACCTAAAACCTTTTCTCTTTTAATTAAAGCAAAGTAGTTTTTAACTACCTCAGAGAATCTGTTTCTTAAAATTTTCTCCTCAGGCTCCTGACCGTTATATAGAGAAATTGACTCTGAATTTTCTCTTACTCTGATTAAAGAGAAACGAAAATCAGCTTCATAACGCTGCTGACGGAAGTTTAACTTTACTAAAGGCTTACCAATGATGAAGGTTAAAATGGTACCAATAAACGCATAAGCTACTGCTAAATAGAGCATATAGCCATCAGGTAAATGCAGTTCATAACCATTCCACAAGGTCATGGTTACGGCATGAGATAGATCCCAAAGCACCACACCAAAGGTACCTAACATTGCAAGATCTGATGCTGTACCTAAAAGTAAAGACACAGTAAGACTAACAAAATTGCCTAGATCCTCAGAAATACGCTGATCAGGGTTTTCTGTTTTTCTATCCTCTAATTGCATCTTATAAAAAGAATCACCCTCTAAGTAATCATGCATTACTTTGCCTGTAAACCAGCGTCTCCAGCGGATACAAAGCTGTGATCTTAAATAAGCGTTATAAACAGATACTACTACATGAATGGTAGCTAAGATAGCGAACATCATGAGCTGATATTTAAAGCCTGATAAGTTGTACTCTTGTACTGTATCCCAGAAATCTTTGTACCAGGTATTAAAAACCTTTGCTAAATAAATCGCTCCAGAGGTTAAAATTACAATTAAGAGTAATAAGAACCATGAAAACAGACTGTCTTTTGATGACCAATAAAGCTTAATCATTTTTGCAGCACCTTTTACTGATACCTTTAAAGGCAGACTGTCTGAGCCATGATATTTGCTTCTCATTAGAGAAGCATCGTTCTCATCCTTGAAGATAGAAATCTTAAACATAAGTTAATCCAAATATTTTTTAACGAGCTCTGCTACGCCATCTTCGTCATTTGTAAGAGTTACAACGTCAGCAGCATCTTTAACGATGTCAAATCCATTTTTCATAGCAACACCAAGACCTACAGACTTAATCATAGCCAGATCATTTTCAGCATCACCAAAAGCCATAGCATTTTCTGGTGTATAGCCTAAAGCCTGACAGAGATGAACAATTGCAGTACCTTTAGTTGAATGGTTTGGTATGAATTCTAGATAATTAGCTTCAGAACGAACTACTGCAAAGAAGTCGGTAAACTTCTTTGGCAGTTCTCCTCTAATTCTGTCTAAAGTTTCCTTTTCACCTACAACTAATACTTTAAAGAACTCTTCGTTATCATCTAAAGTTGTAAAGCTAATATCTTTAAATCCTACCCTGCCGTTATCAATTTCTCTTTGTGTATGAGGATTATGATTCTCCACTAATAAACCACGAGTAACAGAGTAACCGTGAACTACACAGTCATTAGCATGGGCAAATTCTGCTACTTCTCTTACTAATGATGATGGAGCTGTTTCCTTACATACCATAGGGAAACCAATATCTTTACCAAAAGCTACATAGTCTGACAAACGCACAACTCCTGCTCCATTGAAGCATACAGCATAAGAGTTCTCATTAAGACATCCTAGTTTTTGCATGTAAAGTACCGCACTCTTTGGATGACGACCTGTAGCAATTGCAATTGAAAAGCCCTGAGACTGAGCTTTTTGTAAGGTTTTAATGGTATTCTCACTGATACTCTTATCTGAACGCAATAAGGTATCATCAAGATCTAAAGCGATTACTTTATACTTTCCCTTTACTATAGGTAAGTTATCGATTGTATATTTTGCCACTGTGTTTTCCTTGTAATAGTTGCTACATAGTCTATTGTTTATAAATTGCTTTAACTTATCAGTTATTGTTTTTTTAGTCTATCTTTGCCTTCTCAATAATACACTGATGTGTTTTAGTATCTTTTGAGTAGTTAATACCTACTAACAGAACTTCACCTTTATAGTCTTTAAAGAACTGTAAGTAATTCTTTTCCTTAATCTGAGTGATGGCAGATTGTGCAGACTTATCATACTTTAACTCAATTAAAAGAGCTGGCTTGTTTACACCTTTTTTTGGTAGATAGATTAAATCAGCAACGCCTTTTCCTGTAGGTAATTCTCTTATAACGTTATAGGTATCAGTAGTACTTAAAACTAGTGATAATGAGATTACACATGACAATGAGTTCTCGTCATTGTAAGTTAGAATTGAGG